>TARA_B110000263_G_scaffold181024_1_pt1 | contig 13060 bp, 10 predicted proteins | sample TARA_B110000263 | Tara Oceans TARA_B110000263 (sample SAMEA4397730) | marine metagenome | biome: Polar Biome; feature: [MES] marine water layer (ENVO:01000295) within the mesopelagic zone...; material: water (ENVO:00002006), including particulate matter (ENVO:01000060) such...
CGTTACGTGAGTTACATGCTGCAAAGCATGAATAGTAGCGCGTGGGACAATATCCCAATCCAGCTAGGCCTCGGCGGTACGCACCACATTTTGGCCCACAATGCGGTACAAGGAGGTGGGCACTTGGTTAAACTTGGGAAGTACGACAAGTTTCAGGCTGACCTACTGGCTGAATTCGTCACGAAACTGGCGGATACCCCTGAGGCCGAAGGCACGATGCTTGATAACACAATTGTGCTCTACGGTAGCAGCAACAGCCAGACGCACATCAACACTGATTATCCTTTGATGTTGGTGGGCGGCGAAAACCTTGGTCTCAGACATGGTGCCGTTCATGATTTTGGTAAGAAAGCCCCACCGCTGTCGAACCTCTACCTAACACTGCTAAACGCATTAAATGTACCCGCCACGCAATTCTCCGACAGCAACGGAACGATTTCAGGAATCATGGTCTAAGCCCCATCAGGCCGCACTACGTGTAGGGATTGGTCCTTGTTTTTATTGCCTTCTTCAACTGAGTATGTCATGAAGCACTTCCCCGCGGACATCGGTCAAGCGGAAATCGCGGCCCGCATGGCGGTAGGTTAATTCTTCGTGATCCAAACCTACCTGATGAAGTATTGTCGCGTGCAGATCATGGGTATGAGCCGAGTGCTCTGTAGGCATGATGCCGTATTCGTCAGATTTCCCGTAGACCATGCCCCCTTTCACGCCGCCCCCTGCCATCCATGAACTGAAACAGTAGTTGTGGTGCTCCCTGCCCGCGTGATTTGCATTGGTGTTAAAAGGGGTCCGTCCGAACTCCGAAGTCCACACCAAGAGTGTCCGTTCGAGCATTCCACGCTGTTTCAAGTCACTTATAAGTCCCGCAAGGGGCTTGTCAATATTTTGGGCCAGCCGCGCGTGGTCTCCCATGTTACCGTGCGAATCCCAATTATTGTTTGAACCTACATCAATCAGTTCAATAAACCGCACGCCGCGTTCCGCTAATCTTCGTGCCATCAGGCATTGCCAACCAAACCCAGTCGTGTCACCGCGTTTCATTCCGTACATTTCAAGTGTCGTCTGGTTCTCATCGGACAGATTGAATGCTTCCGGCGCCGCCTGCTGCATCCCAAAAGCGGTCTCGAACGACCGAATCCGAGCACTAATCGCCAAATCCACTGGCCGGCTTTCCTGGTGACTGCGATTAAGACGGCTCAGTAGTCCCAGTTCCAGTTGTTGTTGCTCGCGAGACAATCCTCTAGGAGCGACGTTGGCGATGGGAGTTTTCCCGGGGGTGACGTGAGTTCCTTGATGACATCCGGGCAGGAAACAACTGGCCCATGTCTGTGCACCTGCGTATGGAGCAGCGGGCGCTAGGACCATGAAAGAAGGGAGGTTTTGGTTTTCCGTACCCAGTCCATAGCTGACCCATGAACCGATGCTCGGACGAGCAAATTGTGCGGACCCGGTATGGGCGGCGAGCGTCCCCTTGTCATGTCCGTCACTATCACAGTGCATTGCATTGACTACGCAAACATCGTCAATGACGGATCCAAGATGTGGGAAAAGGTCGCTGACCCACGTTCCACTGCTACCGTATCGCTTGAAGTTCCAGCGTGGCTTAATTAAGTATCGGGTAAACTCTCCGGGCTTGTTGAGCCACCGTGAGGCAACGATCGATTTACCATGATCTTTCGATAATTGTGGTTTGTAATCGAACGTATCGACATGCGAGACTCCACCGGTGGAATAGATGAACACAACGCAATCCGCTGCCGGAGCGGAATGCGGGGAACGAGTTGCGAGTGGGTCTGCGGGTTGCGCCGATAGCTCGCCGCACATGCCAGCGAAAGCTGTCATGGCGAAGCCCCCTGATGCTTCCTTTAGGAATTTCCGACGATTATTGGTAAATGGCGTGGTCATGCTTAACTTCTGGTAAATTAGTCGACAAACAAAAAACTATTGCTAGTTAAAATCACGCGTGCTAGACCAGACCAGATCTCCTGCTGGGAGGCTGGTTGGTTTTGCCGAGAAGATTCCTGATTATACGTAGTTACAAATTCTACCGCCGCCTCGAAGTCCGATTTGCTTGGCTGTCGACCGTGACCTATCTCGAATGCCAACTGCACACGTTGATCTGTCGTTTTTGCCGACATGAGAATTCGTTCTGCCAAGGCTCTTGCTTGTTCATGTACGAATTTGGAGTTCATCAGAAATAGCGTCTGAGTTGGCGTAACTGTTGGCTGGCGTTTACCAATACTAACATTCGGGTCAGCGGAATCGAACAGTTCCAAGTACGGATTCCGGCGATTACGTTGCTGCATTAAATAGACGCTTCTGTAATTTGACTGATAAACCGCGTGAAACGGATGATGGATTGTAAATCCCCAAGTGTTAACGTCGGGAAAGGGATGGGGTTGCCCATTACTTTGTTTGAGATTCCCACTGACTGCCAGCATGGCATCCCGCATAGATTCAGCATCTAGTGGGCGTCGCGTATATCTCCAATGCAGACTATTACTAGGATCAAGTTGAGATTTTTCGGAATAGTTGATACTGGATAGTTGATAGACGCGCGACTGCATCATGACACGGTGTAAATGTTTAATGGACCAGTTGGATGCAATGAATTCCGCTGTTAGCCAGTTAAGTAATTCTGGGTGAGTGGGTCGCGCCCCACGGAATCCGAAGTCACTTGGAGTAGAGACGATTCCCTGCCCGAAGTGCCATTGCCAAACTCGATTGACAAGTACGCGTGCGGCCAGCGGGTTTTTGGGGCTTGTGATCCAGTCGGCAAGTTGCAATCGACCACTACCGATGTACCCCAGCGGCAACTGCTCGGCGCCAAACACCTCTAGGAAACGCCTCGGCACCTGCCGTCCCAGCTTAGTCGGTTCACCTCGCAGTTGAATATGAGCGTCCATCGGCGTGCCCTCTTGCACTCCATAGGCTACTTCGTAAACCGGAGTAGCCTGCACCGTCGTTTTCAACTCATTTAGTTGAGCCAACTTGCGTTCGATTTCAAGAATGCGTTTTTTGTCAGCGGCGGTTTGAATTCGCGGCATAACCTCAGGGCTATTCAGCGCGGCAAAGGGCGTTTGCCTCAAGCCAACGTTATCGATGTCGCGTGCACTTGCCGGTCCGGGCACGTGTCCAATGGCATCGCAGATAAAGCAATCAACAATACCGTTCCAGTTGGGTGCCGTTTTCTTATCGGAGAACCGCGTCAGATCACCCAGCGTTCCGACAACTCCCATATAGGTCTTTTCTTGAGTATTGATGACGACCTGAAGAGTGTACCACTCTCCAGTTTTAAGTGAGCGGAGATTCTCCCATTCGCCACCGTTGCGAATAACAAAGCTTGTTGGAGTTACGCTGAATTCGACGGCAAGTGATTGCACTACGCCTTGACCCAAGTAAAAACGATAGGCTCCTTTTTGCGATGCATCTGCTTGTGTCCGGAAATCCAGGTTGAAAGAAATCGTGTCACTGTTATTGGTCTTAAGTTCATTGGGGAAGACATAACGAATTCCGTCAGTGTTTAGACCACTCCCCAAGTGAACACCGCGTGTTCCTTGCGGGTAAACATTTCGAAAAGGGCTCTGCGATGATCCTCGAATTTCAACTGGGCCAGCATAAACCCATGGGGCGGTCAAAGGTTTGTCTAGTTCTTGTGATTCCATACCGAGGTCCAAGCCACCGGCTAACCAATTCGCGCTATTTTCCTGACGCTCTTTTTCAAGCGCCTTACGATCGCGGTCAAATGAATCTAGAACAGCAATTCTCTCGGCGTCGAGTTGTCGAGCCTTCTCGGGCGCAACAAGTGCTGGGAAGTGGGATGGATGTTTCTGCTCCTCCCCCCCAGGGAAGGCCCATGTTGTGCTCTGCATCATCCCGTATAGAGCGTAATAATCTTCCGTCGTGATTGGGTCATACTTGTGGTCGTGGCATCGTGCACAGCCAACGGTTAGGCCCAGTAGTGAACGCCCCACCGAATCAATCACATCGGCAAAATCTAGGTGTTGATAGTCGGGCGATGGTTTATATCCATAACGCTTGCCAATCGCCAAAAATCCGGTTGCTGTGACACGTGAAGCATAAAGTGATTCCGGTCCTGTCGATGCTATGATGTCACCTGCAATTTGTTCGCGAACAAATTCATTATAAGGTTGGTCGGCGTTAAAGGCGTTGATGACCCAATCGCGGTATTTGAAGGCCTCGCGCACCGGATAATCTGCGCCATCCCCCGCTGTGTCCGCGTAGCGCGCAACGTCCAGCCAGTGGCGACCCCAACGTTCACCGTAGGAATGTGAATCCAAAAGTCGGTCAATTACTTTGTTGAAGGCGTTGGCCTGTCCGTCATTAATAAATGCATGGATTTCCTCGGGCGTCGGAGGTAGGCCCGTGAGGTCAAACGTGGCTCTACGAATAAGCGTGCGTTTATCGGCAACGGGTGACGGCGGCAATCCCTCCGACTCGAGTCGCTTGAGAATAAACCGATCAACAGGTGTCCAACTCCAGCGGTCAATAGATTTTGAAGTTGGTGGCATCGGTCGGATTGCTGGCTGGAAAGACCAAAATTTCTCTGCCTGCTCTAGTGTCAATTTAGAAAGTGGAACGGGTGTGGGTTCGCTAGGCGCGATTGCCCCGCCGCGGATCCATTGTTCTAGGGAAACAATTTCTTGCGGACTTAACTTTGTCTTGCCGGGTGGCATTTGCAAGTCAGGGTCGGTTTTTTTGACGGCTCGCAAGAGAAGGCTATCCTGCGGTTTTCCAGGGATTATCGCGGGCCCGCTAAGGCCCCCTTTTTTCCAGTGCAACGGTGAATCGAGCCTAAGGCCAGATTCTTGTTTTTCATTCCCGTGACATTTTAGGCAGTGCGTGACTAACAGCGGGCGTATTTTCGATTCGAAGAAATCGATATCTGACTGCGCCCTCGCTATTGCAACGCCAGTACTGCAGATTAACAACCATGTTAATAGTATGGCTCTGGGAATATTTAAACGCTGCATGCATAGGCCAAAATAAAGTAGTGAAAGCAGGAGGTGACGGGCTGAGTTACCGGATATGTATTATAACAAAGTCACGAGGCTTATGTCGATCGAAAGGCATCCTAACTCTCACCGACCAGCGGTTTAAATGAAAAATCGCGCATCCTAGTCCACAATCTTCTTGCGCGTTAGTGCGACGACTTCCGCAAGAATCGGTTTCGCATCTTTCCACGCAATTCCGTACACGTTTTTAAAAGATCGATTGAAACTTTGACCTGAAGCAGCCAGTTGATAGACGTTCATTGATGACTCAATTCCACCAATGGCACTCAACGCTTCGACGGTCAAGAATCCCAACGTATATCCGAGCCGATAATTCGGACTACGCAAACACTGATTAGGAATATCGCTGTTGTAATAATCCAGAATGGTTGCTGAAGAGTATTCTGTGAAACTGTCTACTTTATGCGATTGAACTTGTTGCTTTCTGATTTGTTGGTACTTTTCAAAGCTTGTAGTACCGGCTGAAATCCCTGCAAAATGAGCTTGGCCCTCTATGAGCCAACAAGGTGATATTTTTTGTTGTTCACTTCCCGGATGATCCTTACCTATCCAAGGAGCCATTTGTACGGCATGAGTGTACTCGTGAATCTGCATTGGTCCCCTGCGATATGGATCTTTTGCATCTGGACCGTGAATGCCAAAAACGCCCACGCCTACTGAACTGAAAGATTGAATTCCTGAATTCGCACCTGTGCACTTCGTACCATCACAAGGCCCGTCAATCAGTATTTCCATTCCGGGTTTGTAAAAGGGGAGTTTTTTGTATTGCTGGTATGCCCACGATTTGTCTTCGAAACTGTAGAAAAAAGCAATATACTTGGTCGGTCGTTTAACATTAGCCCAAAGAGTCATTCCATCGACAAAGGCGCTTTCATTGTCTTCAAAATACAATTTGGTGTTGGGGCCGATAAGAATTTCTAGGTCTATCACCGAGGTTGAAGAAGCACGGTTTGACTTCAGCAATTGCTGTGTATTAGTCCATGCAACTTGAGGAATATCTTCTATACGCGATTTGAGATTTGTAAAAGTAATCGGCTCTGCAGCCTGCATTGAAGAGAAGGACAAAACAACCAAGAACGCTAAAAGTGTTTTCATAACTATCCGGATGCAAGTTTTTACCTAGTGTGCTTTGTCGTCTCGAAGGGAGGCTGTATCTCCAATCCTACCCCATCAACGGACCGCCGGACAAGCAAACCGAGTACCAAATGAAGGTAATCATTCGGAAGCCCATTGAAACATGCCAACATTTCGTTGTCGGACTTAATGAATCGGTACAAATCTTTGACAACCCATCAATACATGCAGGGCGTTAAATCAAACCGCTGGCCTCGCTTCGACCGTCGGCTGTGGCAACGTAATTACTGGGACCACATCATACGTAACGACTGGACGCTGAATGCGATTCGAAATTACATTATTTCCAATCCGCAACGGTCATCGGATAGGGACAAATTAATTCGATAACAGCCGCGACCACAATAAACCGTCGCATGTAGGGGCAGCCCCCTGTGGCTGCCCGTAAATCTGGGTTGCTGTCCCGACCACAATACCCAAGTGAAGCGAGAATCGTCAGTTTCGCGTTGACTGTACCACGGATTAAAAGGTGCCCGAATTATTAATTTCAATATAAATCAATATCGCGTATACGATTGTGAAAAGAACAAGAATAATTCCACCCGTAATGACACCCGCCATTGCCATTCCCTTGCCCCCGCCGGTTCCTGCGTTTATTTTTTGCAAAGCTATAATTCCCGTGATAATAGCGGCGATACTCAATGGTAAATATAGCATGCAGCACCATCCCGGTAGTGAAAGGATAGCCAACACTAACGAGACGATGGCGAGGGTCTGATTAGGTTGCTGCGGCGGAGCGGTCGTTATGGTCTGAGGTTGTTGGTAGGGATTGGAGGCATCGAATTGTTCCATCTGAGTTGTCCTCGATTATTTCACCGCAAAATCGTTAATGAAGTTTATCAACGCGGTCGTGATGTGGCAACACACCGGCAACCCGTTGGCGATCTAATTCGTTATTAGGGTTCTGTTTTCTTGTCGACAGTCCAAGCGATTCCAAGGGCCCGCGATATCTTTGCCGAGTAGATCATGTGGTCCCAACTTACCCATGTTAATAGCTTTTTGAATAAAGCTAGGATCTTTCACCTCAATGATTTTTCCGCTTTCCAACATCCTTATCCACAACAACATCACTAATCTCCCAGTTGAGAATTAATCCACCCATTTACTGGATGTGTTTGATCAAGTCCGACAATTTATCGTTCACCAGTTCTTCCACGTGCCGTTGGTTTACTATCCGTTGCCAAATCAGCATTGGAAAGGGGACCGCGTGAATGTTTGATGTTAGTTAATTTTTCCTTACGCCTTCCATGATTGGGATAACGGTCCGTTTTCGATCTCAACTAGACAAATCCATCATTAGATTCCCTGTCTTGAGGAATCCAATAACTTGCAACGCGCCGATCCATGCACGCTCCTGCCGGGATTATCCAGATCATTTCAAGCGTGACCTACCTAAGGCCACTACCAACCAGACTACCAAATTACGGCACGATGTGCTTGATGAGGACAAATTGTAGGGGCAGCCCTGTGGCTGCCCGCGAACAGGGGGAATCTGATCAACAATTTGCAGGCGGGCCGGAGGACGACTCGAACTCGCGATCCGCCTCTGTCGATCGATGCCCAATTTAAGCCATCGCCCGCGGCGTTGATTCCACACAGCATTTTGGTTGAGGCTAGCTACCAACCGTACCGCGAGACGAATGCGGGTGGAAGTCGTTCGGCCGGACTGTCGCCGGCTAGCGTGAAAACGATTCCCATCAGTGCGGGAGTCGGGTCGTGACGTTGGTTGCAATTGCCCAACCCCCAACGCATTCCGACCGCCAGTAACTCGAAGGCGACGAATTTCTGTTCCTTAATATTGAACGTTGCGCGGCCAAGTAACTTTGGTTCGTAGCCAATTTTCTTCGGTGATACCAATGATGCACGAGTCTCCCCCTCTAGGGTGAGCGTCACAAGATCGCCGACAACACCGACCACGGTGGATGTTAATCGCGCCCGTTCAATCGCCTCCTTGGGGAAAAACGTGTAATTCAAAGCATGTACGTTGTCGAGCAGATGAAAGCGCGCTAACCGTTGCACGAGTTCAGGCGGTACGTTGTGCTTAGCGCCTGTCTTGGGTTCAGCGGAAAGAAAAGCGCGGGCCTCGTCTTTGCGGAACCAAGCGTAGTCCAAATTCGAATCGGGCCAACGCTCCCGCGTCCGGTCACGGGCGACCACACGCAAGACTAGACCGTTGTCGGGGTACAAGTTCTCCTGGAGACGCCAGTTCTCAGACGCTTTGGGATCGGGCGATTTGGACAATAGCCGCTTCTCGCGAGGAAGTGCCTCCCACTTGGCCAATCCTTGCTTCATCATCTCCACGAGCACTTCAGGATTGGCGCTGGAGCTAGCCGCGAGCAACTCTCCGCTGGGTGCCACTGCGTAGTGTCCCTGTGCACCTCCTCGATTTCCCTTTGCCACTGTGCGTTGCTTGGCGAATTTCCGAAACAGCAATGCGTCCTCATCCTGGCAGTATTCTTTCTGCATGCGGTCGCACGCGTCGGCAGCCACAACGAATTCGGCAGCCAGCTTTTGTACTTCTCGATTGGACCAGACTAACTGTCGGTCTTTGACGCCGTTGCCTCACGTATTGCAAAGTGGGTGCCCATTCATCGCCCACAACAGGATCGGTTTTTCCCTCGCCTGCGCCTCGATGACAGCGTCCCAAAAGCTCATCCGCCAAGGAATTTTTCGATAAGAGAGCTCCCAGTTCCGAGGTAGAACGTGTTCGCGCCACTTTGTGTAGTTGGCCTGCGTCAGTTCCCCTTCCTGAAAATCATCCGCCGCAACATTAGAAGGGAGAATGATCGAAGCGAAAATAATGCCAACGATCAGAGTCAATGTTCTTAGAAAAGCCATTAGCGTGTTTCCTGGAATTAATGTGCGTTTCAAATCTCTCAAGCGATAATAGTACCGCTTATTGCGGACCCGAGCAAGTAAAAACATATTCGATTGCTCGCTATAGTTGGTCCGACGGTTGGTCCGACGGTACATGCAGATGTCGTGACTGACACCTTTACTCTTCGGTAATGAACTGTAAAACACCGTTTTGTTCGGAAACTGCACCGCTAATAGTATTGCCATTGGGCCAACGGATAGTTGCTCTATCAACCGTCGCTCCCGCTGGTATACCGAACGTCATATTAATCGGAGACTGCCCAAGACAAGCATTGACGGGGAACAGGTCGCGGTAAATCAAGTGGCTGCTGGTATGTAGAATGATACGAGTGCCTACCAAACTTCCAGAATACTCAGGAAGCTGCAGACGCAAAAATCGGTTGTCGGTTTCCACCTGGTTTAGAAAAAGCCGCAGAGGACCACCTCCGACGGACCCGACGAGCAAGTCAGGTTTTCCGTCAAGATTGATGTCCGCCGCGATAACACTGCGAGAATCCGAATCGATATTCGCTCCGGAATTGAACGATGCATCAATAAATCGTTTCCCCTGCCCAGTATTTAGAAAAAGACGATTCGGTTCGAACGCAGACAGATTATCATCGCTGTTGGCAAACTGAAAAATATTAGTCCGCCAAAATTCACCAGCTTCTTCGTCCAACTCACCTAGTTGCTGAATTTCACTGGTTCGATCTAAAGGCTGTGACACGACAGCCCGCCACAGACACGTTCAACCATCCGGTTTGCCTCGATCACGACTCGAAAAACCTGTCGCTGCGTATATGTCTGCCCAGCCATTGCCATCGAAATCCGTCATCGCCGAACCATACGCCCAGCCAATGTCGTTGATGCCAAGTTCGACACTGTTTTCAAACGCGGCAAACTCATGCGAATTCCCGGACTCCGACAAGCGTCTGCTATAAAGTCGGTTACCGGCACATGATCCCTTAATCTGCTCGAAAACTCCGGCTGGATAATCGGAATCGTTTACCTGACCGATAATCCGCCGTCCCATTTTGGAATACATATTGGCAACATAGATTTCGGGATAACCGTCGCTGTCCAAATGTCCGGAGACCACACCCATGCTCGTCGCGTAATCGGCAGTCTGGCTGGACTGAGATTGATCGCTGAACGTCCCGTCACGGTTATTGATCAGCAAAGAATTGGTGCCAAAATCGTTGGCGACATAAAGATCCGGGTAATGATCGGCATCATAGTAAAGCCAGTTGGCTGCAAATGATTTTCGTTTCCCTCCTGTTGTGCCAGTTTGATCAGCAACTTCCGTAAAAGTTCCATCGTTGTTATTCCGCCACAACTGGTTCACGGCACCCGATTCGTCGTCACCAATCCAGGGTTTTGGTTTACCGTCACTCGAAGAAGTTTTAATATTGGAGTCCTGATAGACTATGTATAAATCGAGATCTCCGTCGACATCAAAGTCGGCAACTGCCGCCCCCATTGGATCACGATTTAAGGTGATATTGGTCGAAAGTGTGACATCACGAAACCGCTTACCCTGTTCATTATGGTATACCGACTTACCAAGCAGCAAATCCGGAAATCCATCGTTGTCGTAATCGATCCAAGCAGCGAGTGCGACATAGCGTTCGGGCCAGCAGTTGCGGATCCCCAATTGCTGATCTACACGGCGAAATGATTGCCCTTCCACCGAGGCTAACAAAATGCGTTCACCGGAATAATCAGCAATGACAATATCCGGGAATCCGTCTTGATTGAAGTCGGCTACGGCAGTCTGAAAGCGGTACTGTAGGGTCGCAGCCGGTTCGAGTTTCCAATTGTCTCCCATAGGAAGTCGATCCAATGCGTAGTTTGACGTCGCTTCACGGAAAAGACGACTGCCGGAACGACGCATGATAATATCGGCAATGATCCATTCCGAGATAAAAGGCGTTTGTCCTATTTCCTTCGGCTCATCAACCGTAAAGGAAATCTGGTGTACAGATTCATGATAAGTGGCTTCGCCTTGGCGTTGGCCGCTCAGCGTCAATAGAAAAGAACTCATCCACTCAGCGTCCTCCGAGTCAGGCCCTCGAATTGAGAGGACCCGCATCTTTCCGGAATCAATCGAGTCGAACTCCGCCGGAATATTGACGATGGCCTGTAGGACTTCAACGCGACTGGCTTGTAATCTAGAATCGCTACAGCCAACTTCCGATATTCCTGTTTGCTCAAAAGAAGAAAAATCAAATTCCGGCAGCGTGCCTGTAGCGGAACCCAGCAGGAAATTATCAACTACATCTGCGTCAGAGGACCTGATCGCCTCGGTTAATGCCAAACCGAATTTGTGTTCCAATTCGAAAGTTACATGCTCAGTTAACCAAATGTGTTTTTGTTTTTCTTCGTTTAAAGCAGCATCTTCTGGCGTGAGAGATACGCTAGTATCTTCCTGGGGTGGATCCGTGTTGACTGAATCACTGCGTCTACAACCGATGAGACTTATAACAACACAGAATGCCAGTGGGAGGACCCTATTGAAAGCGAGTTGGATCCAGTGAGCATTTGGACGCGGGGCATTTAACATAGTTTAATTTTAGGCCGCGACTAAGGGTTATGCAAGGATTTGCGTTTCGGGAACCGCGAATGGCCGCGAATGGGCGGGGAACTATTTTTCGATACAATACAAATGCTGGGACGATCGGATGAACAAATTGCCTTGTGAGACTGCCATCGACGCCAAACATGTTTCGCCAAGGTCATTGCGAGCGATCTCATCGTACTTTCCTCCAGGCCGTAGAACTAACGTCACTCCCTCTTCAGATAGGATATAAATGCGTCCGTCGGCATAGACGGGCGAAGCCCAGTATACGCCCGATAGTCGTTCCACCCAAACAACATTGCCGGATGAAGCCTCGATGCAATGCAGAATGTTGTCTCTTGAAATTGAGTAAAGATAGGGCTTTATATATAACAACGACGCCAGTGCCGCGACACCACGTTTTTGTTCCCATGCGATGTGCGTCTTGGTAACATCGCCTTTGCCGCCGAGTCGGATGGCACGCAGCGTCGGAGCTTCAAAGCCAGAGGACGTGTAGATTAATCCATCACCGATAACGGGCGACGGCGTAACACCTTCGCCCTGACTGTAAACCGACCAGATACGTTTACCGGTCGTCGGATCGAATCCTTGAACACGGTCGCCCCCTGCGCTGATGAGTTGACTGCCATCGTTAACGAGAATCGGCGTGACGTGCCCGACGCGTGATAGTCCTCGCTCACCCTTCCACCGCACGGAACCATTTTCGGCATCCAGCGAGAGAACAACGGCTTTTTCCCAAGGAACTTTCCACCCAATCTTACTATCCTCTCGACTACTGCCGTCGAATGGCATGATGATTTGACCATTTGCTAGAATCGGCGATGCGCCGAGCCCATGCAAACTAAAGAACTTTACTTCGTTATTCTTCCATGCTAGATCTCCGGAAAAATCCACGGCAGTCACCGTGCCATCATAAAAGACCGAATACACGTATTTCCCGTCAGTTACGGGTGTCGGCGTGGCGTACGAGTTTTGCTTTCTCATCGGCCCCGGTTTTTGACGGTGCACTTCCGTTTCCCAGGCAATAGTGCCATCCTTCCGGTGGATGCAGATCACTCGACATGACACTCCCTCTTCGCTAGATGCTGTGAGAAACACAAAGTCCTCGAAGACAATCGGTGACGACCACCCAGTGCCCGGAAGACTCGCCTTCCACTTGATGTTTTTGGTCGCGGACCATGTGAGCGGCAGTTGCGACTCACTTGAGATTCCTTGCCCAGTCGGGCCCCGAAAACGCATCCAATTCTCGCCACTGACTGAATCACACGCGGCCAACCAGCACACAAAACAAAGTATCAACCCAATTCTCATTTTCATAATCACTCCAGTGCTTGTGCATTGATTCCACGATTTGTTTTTCCCGGTTCGCACTCTTCGCCTCAATTACAGGGCTTAGATGTGCAATCTCAACAAGTAATTATAGCCGACAACGTGACCCCGAGACAACGTCAGG
>TARA_B110000263_G_scaffold249208_1_pt1 | contig 12954 bp, 8 predicted proteins | sample TARA_B110000263 | Tara Oceans TARA_B110000263 (sample SAMEA4397730) | marine metagenome | biome: Polar Biome; feature: [MES] marine water layer (ENVO:01000295) within the mesopelagic zone...; material: water (ENVO:00002006), including particulate matter (ENVO:01000060) such as......
ATTGGCGGTGCCAGCCTCATGGTGGAAATGTTGTTCTCGCCTGTGTTCTCGAGGGTGATTACCATGAGGGCGTGATCCTTGCCCTCTGGCCATGTTGTTCCGATTGAAAGGAAGAAGCTGTTCACTAGGAAGGGGCTGGTCGCCTCGTGAACTGCGACCGGCCCGAGTGCGCTTATCGCATCCTCAAAGGCCTTGGAAGCCGAGGACAGGTCGGAGTCTAGAGCCTTCTTGCCCTGATTGACCAGAGTTAGAGCAATCTCCTCGATATCGCTCAGCTCTCCCATCTCGTTGAGGTGCCTTCCGAGTGTGTTGAGGGAACGCTCCAAGCCAACCTTGCCCATCGATGACACCGCTCCCTCGACGCAATCCGCAGCAGCGCCCCAGTTCCCCTCCCTTAGGTGCTGGAGGCCCAGTATCGTGAGGTCCCATGCGTTGCGGTCGCCCTCGGACATCACCTCGAGCTCCTCGAGCGAGCGCTCCAGTGAGGAAAGCGCCCTGTAGAGGTCCATGATTTGGCCCTCGGCTTCATCGACCTCCTTTGACAGGGTCTTCAGCATCTTCTTGGCACTCATTGGTCTGTTGGCCCATATGGCGAACTGTACGTTCTCTGCCTCTTCCTCAATGTAGTCTATCCTCTTGAGGGTCGCCTCGGCCCCTCCGGTGCCGGTGTCTGATGTTTGCTCTCTAGCCAATTCAGTTACCCCCGCCTGGCTTGTTCCCAGCCTTTCCAAGAATCTTCTTGATTCGTATTGCACGCAATTCGATGTCTGCGAGGTCGCTGTAGAGTGTGTCGTATGACCTGTCAAGGAACCTCAGAATCATGTGGACTAGGAGGGGGGAGATTGCCATTAAGAAAAGGATCGAGATAATTGAGTTCGCCCCCATATCTATTGCGAGTGTGGGAGTGAATAGGACAAATGGCAGGAAGGCGTATGGAGCGCATGAGATGATTGCTCGTAGTTCCTTTCGGGTGTTTGCCTGTTCCTTGTCGTGGTCCTCCAAGAGAGACATGGTTCCGATCCTAGTCTTCTTCCTGTCATCATGAATGGCCTGAAGCTCGCTCGAGGATAGCCATGCTACAAAGGCTGCGAATACTACTGAGGCGAGCGCACAGAACAGAGTTAGCCAAGTGGAGAGGCCGGATAGGGAGAGCATGCCGAATCCCATGGCAGCCACGTAGGCAGATGCGTGGAGCCGGTTCTCTGACTCATCCATTCCCTGGCGGAGGAACGAGAGTGCCACGAATAGGATAGCCAACGCAGCCAGAGCTGCAGTTGGAATTGCCAATCCGGAAAGCTTGACGCTTGGTGTCGTCCATGATTTGATTGAGAGGGCAGCCGCGTAATTGTCGTTTTCTTCCAAGTTGCCGAAGATCCCTCCCTGTTGCATTATTTCCGGGGGAAAGATCAGAGATACCGCGCAGTCGAGTGTCTCGGAAGAGGAATACCATGGAATGGCGTTTAGATCGACGTCCCATGATGCCGTGGAATTGTCCCCAGGGCCAAGCGAAGGCAGGGTGATGGCGCCATACGAATTGGTGATTGTCGCGTATGGGGTGGGAGTGCAGTCTAGCATGACTTTGACGTCTGTTGGCATCACTGCATTGCCAGCATTGACCACCAAGACGTCTATCCAGGTGCTGTCGCCCTCTGTTCCCTCGCTCCTGAAGGAGACTCTGTCAATCAGGGGGTCGGTCGATTCGGACATCCTTAGCTTGACCACTAGGTCGGTGGAGGATTCTGTGTCGGTGCCCTCATCCGGGCTCCTTAGTTGCAGGAAGATGTCCCATCCGTCACCGGGTGCTGGCTCCTTCTTGTCAGGGATAATAATCTGGAGGATTATCGTGCCGCCGTGACCCTCACGTGATCCCCCCTCATAGGGAGTGGATGGGTCTAGGTCCCATGCTGAGTTGCATGTCGCCAGAGTTGCCGAGGTACCGGCTATTCCCGCTCCGCCTTGGTCGGCTAGGAGGCACATTCCCTCTCCAGTGGAAAGGTCGTAGTCTATGTTCATCCCCCATTCCGTGTCCGGAAAGTGGCTTGAGATGACTAGCCTTTCGGGAAGGTCAGCAGCCGAGTCGTATGGATTCCTCTTTCCATTCATGGCTAGGGTGAAGAAGTTCTCTTGGGAGGATGAGCTCCCCCAGGAGTTAATGTTGGTCCAGGGGATTTCGATTTGACGGCAGTTCGGGTCCTGGTTGCCATCGCATGCCAGATTGCCAGCAGCGTCGAAGCTGAGTAGGTACTCGTCATCGGTCTGGGCCCTGACCACAATAATCGGGGTGGTGTCCTGCTGGGAATCGACGTCAATCCCTATTGGGGTGCGAGTGAGGGTGAATGACCCAGTCTCACCTTTGAAGTGGTCTGCTTGCAGGGTGCTGAATGTGAACATGAAGGAGCTGGTCTGCCCCACTCCTAGGGTGAGGGTGGTGGATCCAATGTTGTTGTCAACTCTGAACCTATCCATGGTCGGATCGATGTCTTCCGTCTCCCATTGCACGCTCAGTTGCATCTGGGCATTGCCCTTGTTCTCTAACACGAAGTGGACTACACGATCCACGCCCGGAACAATGGCTATCCTCTCTGGTGCCTCTACCAACTGCACGTCAAACACCGGTAGGACTTCGATTTGAATTATTTTTGATCCGGCGGGAACCCCGCCTCCTACGGCAACCCTGTCTTGGAGGAGGACGCTCTGTTCGGTTCCATTGACCATAATCGTCGATGGCCAGGTTGGGTAAGGGTCCGTGATATTGACAGCTCTCAGTGTGATATTGTGGATGATGTAGGCCTCGAGAATCTCGCCTCCATCGATCAATCCGGGGAGTGTGATTGTCAGCATGACCTTGTGACTTGATTCCGGATCAATCGTGAATCCTGATTCGTTGACAGAGTACGTCCAGTTCTTCGAGTTCCCGAAGTCTGCGGTAAGGTTCAGCGTCTCCATCAGATTCCCCCTGTTTATCAGCGTCACTTCGATATCTATGGAGTTCTCCGGTGCGACCTCAAATTGGGACGACCCGATGAAGTCGATTCGATGATCGGGTGCTACTTGCACATTCCATTCGCTGGTAGACAAGAGCATGCCGTTATATGATGCTGTTAGATTGAAGCTCTGGAATATGTCAGCCCTAGCAAGTAGGCTAGCCTTGGCATAGACCCTCACAATTGCCTGAGAACCGGGAGGGACCAACTGAGTAGCGTTCATCTCACATGACCCTTGCTCACTGAAGCAGACGTCGAGTTTATCGCGATACAAATTTTCTAGGGCAAGATCGTAAGTAACGTTGGTATTGCCGGTATTGTTTAGCACGGTGATAATCGTTTTCTGTCCCACCCTGTTAGTCTCGGAAAGGTCAGCACTTTCGGAGGCCACAATAATCGCTGTCGATTTGATGGGGTAAAACTCAGCAGAGATGGTTTCAGTTAGTCTAATCAATGCCGGCGCGTAGGCCATTAACTCTCCCGTTTCCGTAGCGTTGGCATAGATCCATATCTCATGGATCTCGTCGGCGCTGGCTGAAACCGGAGGGATTGTTGTGACTATTACTGAGAACTGGTCTTGAAATGCCGTCCCTCCCGTCCCATTGTCCGGGAAGAGGTTGGTTCTGGATTGAAGCAGGTTCGCAGCTGAGCTTGCAAGTGAAATAGTCCATCCGGGCTTAGAAACATATCCGAGAGTGAAGTTTGCAACGTCATTGCCAGTGTTCTTTAGGGTTAGATTGGCGGAAATCGACGTCCCGGGGTCACCGACTGAGACGCCTGAAGATATCATCTCTGCAGACCAAATCTCCTCTATAGTCAATGAGACGGTAGCAGATGCGTTGCGGGAGATTGTTCCCGGGAAAGACCCCCAATCAGAGGTTGCTTTGAATGAGAATGAGAGAGTGCCTGCAGAGGGGTAGGGGAACTCGGCGGGGTTCGGGTTGAATGCTAATGCGACTTTGCCGTATCCTATCTCCCCTGGCTCTAGTTCCAGTGTAGAGGGCGCTGCGGTGGCGGTCCACCTCTGTAGTTCGGCTGGACTGGAGCCAGCTTTAGGGGTATCCTGAACAAATGACATGCCATTTCCACTGGAGGGGGCGAGGGAGACTTGAGCCAATGTATCGTTCGAACCAAGGTTATGCACAATGGTAACCTCGAAGTCGACCCATCTGTTGAAGTTCCCCCCGATGATATCGTTGACCGTGATGTCGTTGGCTCCTCCTGTGACGATGATGTCCAGCTCGACAATACTGTCCACAAGAATAGTTGTCTGGTTCGTTGCTGGCACCCCACCCTCCATCGGGATGGCTTGTACGATAAGATCGACTTGTTCTATCGATGATACCTTCCAAGACGGGTTCAGCGGCATCTCTAGCTTTGGGGTCGTGATCGTGACTGGGATGGAACGAGTCTCATTGGGCAATAAAACATCAGTGATGGTTACTGGGGAATGGATGGTCCAGAATGGGATTGCTTCTGTGGCTCCGACATCGACCTGGTACTGAGCTGGGGCGGTTCCGGTGTTCTTGAGTGTGTACTCGATGGTTCTAGGGGTGCCCGGAGTGATGTTAGCGAAATTTTCACCTGATTGATGGCTGTGATTCTGAAAAATCTCCGAGGAGTAAGTGCCTCCCGCCATTACCATGGTGGTGGCCTCCAAGACATATCCCGCAGTTTGGCTTTGGATAGTTACTGTGACCAACACGGATGCGCCGTTTGAGGCGTCTGAGGGAATGTCGACGTTGATCTGGATTGCCTCGGTATCTCCTGCTGCTACCGTAAGTGGAGAAATGGCGGAGAATATAGTCCCTGATGCGTTAACCCAGTAGTCACTCGGTGCGGAGTTGTTTGACTGGAGAACCTCGAAGTTATCGCTTACCGTACCCGAGTTCTGTAGGATAAAGTTCAGAACTGTCTGGGAACCGGGGTCAACATTTCTGTTAATTGCTGGTAGCAGAGAGGCTCTAAGGGCAACGAAGTTGACGATTCTGGATTCGATGGTGACTGATGTGGTGGAGACCCCCGCGATCAAGATGCTTCCCCCTAATGTGTAGTCTCCCTCTAGGTTAGAACCATCGAAGGAGATGGTGATGTTCTGTGGCGCGGGGGGATTCGCTAGGCTTCCGGGCAATAGTTCCTCAGTGGAAGATGTGAGGGAAATGCTGGCACCCCCCAGGGAGGGAGTAAGAGTTAGTTGTGCTGTGACGTCTACGGGTTGGTTTCCGGTATTCACCGCCGTGATGGCTCCTAACCACTGAGCTCGAGCTAAGGACGTCCCATCTTCGGGCAGAGAGTCGGCAATATCTGTGGCGTCTTCCACGGCCACTACGTTGACGTTGTTGAGTGCCAACACGTCATTGCTTGAGTTGGAGTCGGAAGATGTCGGGGCCACCTCCCAGGAGGCGGTTAGCTCTAATCCAGAATCTATGACTGAGGAGGCGTCCCAGTATAGCACTTGATTTGAGCTAGCTCCTGGATTAAGGGTGACGGTTCTGTTGTCAACCAACACCCCATCGACCTTCAGAGTGACGTTTCCTTCCGCGGCTGAACCTCCTATATTCCAAACTCCTACTATGATAATATGGTTCTGAGGAGCAAGGGTTGGCACACCTGATACGAGAACCGAGGGAGTGGTGACGTGAAGGTCGGTTACGGCAACATCTGGATCTATTGATCGTCCCGAGGTCATCATCGGAACGTCTTCAATTGGTGCTGTCGGTATGCTTGCTAACAATGGAGAGAGGAATAGCAGAGCCACCAAAATCGTGGCCTTGCTAGCCCTATCTGTAGCCTTTTGGGAGTAATTGGCAAGATTTGAGATGTCTTGTGTTCCCATTGCTTCCGCTCCCCTCCTCGTAGAGGAGACTAACTATCATTATGAAACAACCGGAGGAATATTGTTACCTGGGTAATTGACAAAGGATTACGACCGATGTTATGAAAAGTCACTGCTCACGTTCGGTCACGTGGCGGACGCTGTATCCCTCATTATCATCGTGGTTATTCTACTAGCGACGTTCAACGGCTTGTTCAGAATAATGCGTTCGCAGTCAAGGAGGACTATACTTCCCTCAACAAGAAGGAATGTTCCCGATGACATACTAGCCGGCGCGGTTTCTAGGAGAAGGGGAGAAAGGGGGAGAGACCGGTCTGGGAGCCCCACGATTGCAGGTTCTCTCGGCGAGGGCTCGCAAGTTATGGGCCCGGGAGTTCAAGAGGCTGAGATTTCTACGAAGGGAGCTTCTGCTCTTGAGAAAAGGCTGGAGAGAGAGGGTGCAAAGAGGGGTTCTGTCCAAATTAGTCTGATGTGGGACAACTGGAATGATCTTGATCTTCACGTAATTACTCCTTCTGGAGAACACGTCTACCACGACAACAGGAATTCTAGTTGCGGAGGTGAGTTGGATATTGACATGAACTTCAAGCCCACCTCAAAGTCTCCTGTGGAGAATATCGTTTGGACCAAGACGCCTCCTCCAGGGGTATACAGAGTTGGAGTAAGGCACTACAAAATTCACACAAGAGGAATCTTCTCGTGGGTCCCTTTCCTATCTAGGATTCATCGAAAGAATTCTACGGATTTCACAGTGAGCCTCATCATTGGCGAGAGTAAGCGATTCTACGAGGGGTCAATGGTCAAGAGCAATGACTTGCAGTTTGTGGCTAAGTTCGCTATAGCTGGTCCCGATGGAGAGGTCCCCGAACTGACGGTGAATGAACAGGATGAGGAGGATAAGGAGGATTTCACTGAAGCTAGAGACGTCGATACTCTACGCAAGCGTGTTGGAACAGTGCAAGATGGCGTTTCAGTCAACCTCAGTTGGGAAGGAAGGGGTGACTTGGGCTTGTCGATTGTTGATTCAGATGGCGACCAGTTATCCTTCTTCAATCCCGAAGGATTGGGGGGTGGTTCCTTCGACTTAGAGGGCTTCGAGCCTAAATCTGGAAGCAGGTCGATTAGTTGGGACTCGAGCCCTCCAAATGGCTCGTATTCGGTTGTTGTAAGGCATTTCGAGACCGAAGAAGATACGGGAGAGATTGGTTTCAAGGTGGTCGTAATCAACCGAGGAGAATCCGAGGAGTTCTCAGGGGTGGTTCAACCCGATGGTTCCAGTGTGGAAGTTGGGGCTTTCGAAGTTTAGTCCATCGACAAACCTTGGATGCTGAGAATCCTACTCATCCACTGAAGCTTCTCTATTTTGGTCTGTTCTTGAGTCTTTCCTGACCATCGTCCAACCACGTCCGTCCTTGTTCCGATCATCTTGATCTGGTTCTTGCTCACTCCAAGGGCTGTGAGGATGCAAGCTGCACGATCCCCGTCTGTGAAACCTCCTGGATTGTGCATTCCGGAAATCCGTTCTGAGGTCTGGTGCGTGAGTACAAGTTCAGGTGGGTTGACTTGATCTTCTGCCACTTCCAGTAGAGACTCCCAATCCTGTCTATTGTCCCCATGTGCATGGAGAAAAATTGGAATTGACCTTCTAACAGCCTGAATTGTTCCTTCTCCACCGTCGGCGTCGCTTACCATGCATGCCACCCTAGACCATGCCTTTTCTGACAGTGAGTCGGGTATCTCAGAAATCACTCCTGCGGCACCATCAGCAGCAACTATCAAAATCGGTTCAGAGAGTATTTCCACTATCTCTTCTGGCTCTATTGCGGCTCCAAGGATAGCCACTCTTGCCTTTCGAATTACGAATCTTCTGAACAGCCTCGATAGTGAAACTGCTCTGTTGTGTCTGGCCCATTTTTCCACGCTCGAGTTCTCCACCCTGAGGAGCATTTTTCGTGCACTCTCAATGTCATCGGACTCGGTCCAGCCGAAATACTCCCTGACATCCCCTTGCAAATCGACCAGGGTTGACAAATATGGCGCCAAGTCATCAGGGCTTTCCGAGTACGTCATGCTCTCCAGTGGAAGGGCTCGGTAAGTATTGAAGAACCCTCGCGGAACTCTGGTGAACGTGCCTATGCCCATCAGCGCTCCGGAAATCGATGACGAGAGCCTTCTGGCTCGCTATCCTTTCCTGCCACAAGGGAGTTCATTCATCAGATCGATGCTGGAGGAAAATGGGATTACCGTTGAGGACCTAATCGATGCTCCTTGGTTGGAGGATGTCAGGACAAGGGGCATGTTGAGACTGGTAGATTCGGTTCTACAGCAGGAGGGAGTCGGCGCTTCTTCCAACATAGACATCTCAACAGAGGTAGGGAGGATGACTGAAGCGCTCTCTTTCCTGCATGCGATGTTGATAGTATGTGCATCCTTCGACGAGAGGCTCCTTTCAAGATGGATTGAGGGAGAGTCTAGCAGAGCCGACAGACTTCTGGGGATGGATTCTGACAACTTCAAACTTATTTCCTCGTCTTTCCTTTCTGGGATGATTGTCGAGGTTGATTCGAGAGGTTCGGATGTGTACTGGATACCAATGGTCGATTTCATTGAGCTCAGTCCCAAGATTTCTGGGAAGTACTGGAGATTGGTGAACAGGCCGTTGAAGAAGGGATGGGTATGCTTGGATGCTGGTGCAGGAGAATCTGGTCGCGAGAGAGCAGCACGATTAATCAAAGAGAGAATTCGGGAGAGTCTGAGGGAGAGCTGTGAGGGAAGAATGGCCAGAATGGATGACGAATTCGCTGCGAAGTTCGCTGACCCAGTAGAGAGAATCGTCGGGCTACTTTCCGAGAGGGTCAAGGAGGAGATGCCGATGACGGCAGCGATAAGGGACGATTGGCCACCGTGCTTCGAATCAGCGGTTTCGGAATTGAATCAGGGAGTGAACGTCAATCATGTTGGGCGCGTCTTCCTAGCGGCATTCTCTCGTTCAATTGGTCTGCAGCGGGAACAGACCTGCAACTTCTTCGCAAATGCCCCAGACTACAATGCTGACACGACTGCATACCAAGTGAATCAGATTTACGAAAGGGAGTACACCCCCCATGGGTGCTCGGCTCTGAAGACCAATGCAAGATGCCCGGTTCAAATTGGAGAGGATCAGTTGTGTGACCAAGAATGGCTGACGCACCCGTTGAAGTACATCAGGGCCAAGCAGAGAAGGCGATTCAATTCAGACAGAGAAGAATCGAGTGAACCGGGCGATGGTTCAATTAGCAGTTCGGCCAATTCCTCATAAGCAGGTGCTCACCAACTATCTCCAAAGGGGGCGGGGAGATAGTACGAACACTTATCCTGACGATTGACAGAGATAACGACCTCGGGGTCAAATCTGGCATCAGGGGTCCAGTGGTTGGAAGAAAATCCTGCCTAACGGCTGCTCTGAGATTGGGTATTGCCGATCCAGAGGAATCGGACACAAACGCGATACTTGGGGCGCTTCATCATCATGATAGGTTGGCCGAAGGAGCCAGTGCAAGCGATGAGGTTCAGATAGCCATTCTCACTGGGGATGTGCGGGTTGGCCCTAGAAGCGATCGTGCCATTGCAAGTCAATTAGACGAAGTCATTCAGGATTTTCAACCCGATACGGCTGTGCTAGTAACCGATGGCGCAGATGACGAAGCTTCCCTGCCGATAGTGACTTCCAGAGTAAGGGTGGACACCGTGGAGAAGGTTATCGTAAGGCAATCGAAGGGAATCGAAGGGACCTACTACTACATTGTGAAGGCTATCGAGGACCCCAGGTTCAGATCAAGGCTGCTTGTGCCTCTTGCAGTTTTCCTAATCATAATTGGACTAGGTCTGATTCTTCCGAATGGTATCGCTCTCATTGGCTCACTCCCATTGCTGATTGGACTATGGGTATTGGGCAAGGGGCTGGGATTGGATGCACAAATGGAACGTGTCGCGATGGAGATGAGGGACAGTGCGACAGGTGGGCTTTTCTCGTCGCTGCTCTGGGGGATGTCGATAGTGAGCCTGTTTCTAGCGGTTGCAACTGTATGGTCTGGCTGGGATGAACCTGTTCCTGATCAATCTTCTCATTTCGAGCATTTGGTGGGACTTGTGGATGAGGTTCTCCAGTGGATTGTTGGAGGCATTCTGTCGTTCTTGCTTGCACTAGGGGTGCTAAGGTGGAAGGAGGGCTCTTTCACAGGAAGGAGTGTGTTGCTCATTGGTTTGTCCGTTGTGATCTACACCTTCATCGCGGCAACGATTGACGTCGCACTACTAATTTCGTCTGGCGAAACGTATAGCCCAACTTTCGACCAATTGGGTGATGATTGGGGGCTTCCCATCCTGACCATGGTGATGTATTATCTTCTCAGGACTATCGTGCAGTCGTTTTCCGAGGATGACGAATTGACCCAAGGAAACCGGTTCTGGGGAGTCTGATGGGAGAGGTCACGGCCTCCATAACCTGGGAGGGACCTAAGGATAGGGGCGAGGCCCTCATGGCGGCAATATGTCCAGATGACCCAGAAGACTTCAGCGTGGAATTGAAGGAGGATGAAAATCTAGTGAAGTTGAGCATTGTCGTTTCCTCTGAAGGTTTGGGCCAATCAAGGATGTCTGTCGATGATATCCTTGCTTGCTTGGCGGCTGCTGAGGCTGGACTGGACTCCCTGGGATGATAGTTATCGAAAACTAGGACCATTCAAGGAGGGATTTGCATTCGAACGCACGTGAATGGGCTGCCACACGACCGATCCCATCTGCTCATCGAGCCAGGGCTCACCGGGACGCCCACTGAGTTATTCCAGAAGTCGATCAAAAGATGGTTGAATTCCCATTTGTCTGACGATTTGGCTTTCGACGAAGGGACTGGCAATATTGTTGAGTCGGTAGCGTACTCCAAGAGCACGGGGGTGGTGTGTGGCAAGCACCCCATTGACATCCTGATTGGGGACTTCTTTTCCACTTGCAAAATTCATTGGTTTGTTGAGGAGGGCGAGAGGGTTTCGGATGGCAATAGAATTCTGTCTCTGACTGGCCCCTCTGCAGGTGTTCTAAGTTGCGAGAGGGCACTGCTCAACATACTTGGGAGGATGTCGGGGATAGCCACCCTTACGTCCGAATGGGTGAAAGAAGCGGGCGGAATTGGAATTGCCTGCACTAGGAAGACTGCGTGGGGATTGATGGACAAATGGGCGGTCCACATCGGTGGTGGTCTTACACATCGACTTAGCAGGAGAGATGCGCTGATGATCAAGGAAAATGACTTGAGCGTAATTGCGCCGGATGGTAATCCGGAATATTCTATCCCTTTTGCAATATCCTCTATCGATTTCGATTCCAACGCAATGTTCACCGTGATAGAGGTTCAGGATTCAGACCAAGCAATATTGGCTGCGAATGCTTGGTCGGAAATTCAGAAAACGAGGAATGGCTTAGAGCCGTTAGTGATACTTCTGGACAATATGGGGCCATCCGCATGCGGGAGAACGGACGAAGAACTGAGGAAATTAGAGTTAAGGGAATGGTGTATCCTAGAAGGCTCCGGAGGGGTGAATCGGGGAGACCTGCCTGCTTGGGCAAGCATGTCGGGGGTTGATGTGATATCCTCAAGCGAAGTGAACATGGGTTCTAAGCCACTGGATTTTTCGATGCTAATTGGTGATGCTTGATGGTCGAGATACCCGATAGCCACCCGAGGAAGAAGTCGTTGCTATCTCGGCAGAAGATAGTCGAAGGAAGCTACAAGGGGCTTCTTGCTGATTCGGCAATGATTGCTCATGGGCGAGGTGAGGCGTTTGACTACTTGCTGGGAGAGAGGACTACTGAATCGGCCAGAGAAGCGATTCGAGAGTCTGCAGCTCGCCTCAGAGAAGCCAATAGGCCGGTTATCTCAGTTAACGGAAATACTGTATTGCTAGCAGGAAAGAAGGCATTGAGATTAGCTGCAGTACTCGGATGTCCAATCGAAGTGAATCTTTACTACAGGACTCCTGAGAGAATCTCCGGTCTGCTAACCCTATTGGAGGAACAGAAGCTGATTGTATTGGGAGAATCTGGACCAGAAAGATTTGAAGGAAACTGGGGCGACTCAGTTAGAGCAGTGTCCCTACTTGGGAGTTCACCAGACTTCAGAATAGAAGGTCTTGAGGGGCCTCGATCACACTGCACAGAAGAAGGAATTGGTGCTGCGGATTCGATACTGGTGCCTCTAGAGGACGGGGATAGGTGCGAGGCACTAGTGAATCTGGGGAAGGAAGTAATAGTGGTCGACCTCAATCCTCTTTCCAGGAGTGCAAAGATGGCGACCGTCACAGTCGTAGATGAGGTCTCCAGGGCTTTCGAGGGAATCCTGCATGAGCTTATTGCCAATCCAAACCGCGTCCCGAGAGAGTGGGACAATGCATCCGCTCTGAGGGATTCCCTTGGAGAAATAAACGAGTTTCTCAACAAATAATAGATTGAACTATCCCGACATCTCGAGAAGAATCTCGGCACATCTTGATGAGATAGCCTGGCCCACCGCAGTGGTTGAAGCTCGCCCGCCTAAGTCGTATGTTACGAGGCCCCCCATTGACATGTGTTCTGAGATTGCTCGTTCAAGTACATCCGCACACATTGTAGCTTTCTCATCGTCATGCCGCGATCCCAGTGAGTCGAACATCAACTGCACCGATGAAATTGATGCTATTGGATTAATTTTGTTCTGGCCGGCATATTTCGGGCTGGAACCGTGTACTGGTTCGAAAAGCATGTGATTATCGCCGATGTTGGCACTAGCTGCCATCCCCATCCCTCCTTGTAGAACAGAGGCTAGATCGGTTGCTATGTCCCCGAACATATTTGGCAGCACTACCACGTCGAGATCCTCTGGATTCCTGACAAGCCACATAGTGAAAGCGTCAATGAATGCTTCATTGACCTCTACTCCTTCAAACTCTGAAGCAACTTCCCGGAAGACCTCCCGGAAGAGTCTGCAACCCCTAGTGACATTGCTCTTATCCACGCATGTTACCTTCTGGGTCGAGCCGAGTCTAGATTGGCGTCGCTTAGCGAGTTCAAATGAAAACCGTATAACTCGTTCACTACCCTTTCGAGAAATCGGCCTAACGTCCC
>TARA_B110000263_G_scaffold56915_1_pt1 | contig 12773 bp, 12 predicted proteins | sample TARA_B110000263 | Tara Oceans TARA_B110000263 (sample SAMEA4397730) | marine metagenome | biome: Polar Biome; feature: [MES] marine water layer (ENVO:01000295) within the mesopelagic zone...; material: water (ENVO:00002006), including particulate matter (ENVO:01000060) such as......
ATAAAACGGCTATCTTAGCAAAAGAAATAAAAAATAATGAAGAAATAATATCGAATTTTCCTCAGGGTATAAGGATCGAGGTTGGAACTCCGGGGTTAGATTCAAATCTAGAAAAAATTTTTCAGTTTAAAAAAAATATAGGTAGAAAAATAGAATTAGAATATCTTAATAAAGATAGTACAGTTAAAGAGACGTTTTTATTGTCATATGTTGATGATGATGGTATATCTGTTGAAAAAGATACTGATAAAAATAACATCAACTATAATGACATTATTAGTGCTAAAGTTAAAATTTCATTTGATTAGTGTTTAGGAGGAGTTTTGGTTAATAGAGAAATGATAGAAGTGTTTTCTGAGATCGCCAGAGAGAAGAATGTAGAAAGATCTGAGCTAGCCACAATTTTAGAAGAATTATTCTTATATATAATTGAAAGAGAATATGGAGACTCATCTAATTGTAGTTGTATTGTTAATCTTGATAAGGGAGAGATTGAAATATATGCAGAAAAGACAATTGTTGAAGAAGTAGATGATTACAAAGTAGAGATTACGATTGATGAAGCTAAAGAGAAGGAGCCTGAGGCAGCTGAAGGCCTTGTGGTTGGTGATGTATTTGTTGAGGTTATTGATTTAAGGGTTTTTGGAAGAAGAATAATAAATACTGCTAAACACTTTTTTTCTCAGAAACTAAGAGATGTTGAGAGAAACTATATTTATGAAGATTATGCAAATCGAATTGGTGATATTGTAATAGGGATTGTTCATCAGGTTCAAAGAGATAATGTATTTATTAATATAGATCAAGCAGAATTAAGGCTACCAAAAAATGAGCAAATACAATCCGAAAGGTATAGACGAGGAGACACCGTACGTAGTGTTATAAAATCTGTAGAAATCACGTCAAAAGGCCCAGACATTGTTGTAAGTAGAAGTGATAACTATTTTTTAAATAAGCTATTTGAGATGGAAGTTCCAGAGATTGAAGATGGCATTATTGACATAACATCGATTGCTAGGCATCCTGGAGAACGCGCTAAAATTATCGTTCAATCTAATGACAGAAGAATTGATCCTGTTGGAGCTTGTGTCGGTATGAGGGGAAGTAGAATTCAGGCTGTGGTTAGGGAGCTCAATAACGAAAAAATTGATATTGTTAATCACAGTGAACAGCCAGAAATATTGATTACAAGAGCACTCTCTCCATCAAAGCCAATAAACCTATATATAGACGAAGAAAAAGAATACTGTATTGCTATTTTTGAAGATGAGAATCTTGACTCAGCAATCGGAAGAAGTGGAATGAATATTAATCTTGCTTCTAGAGTAACAGGATATAGAATAGACGCATATGGAGTAAATCAATATAAAAGGTTGCAAGATGATCAAAATACTAATCTGACTAAAATTGATGGAATTGATGAGGATATAGCAAATTCTTTATTCGACTCAAACATTAAAACTGTATCCGACCTAATGGATGCAGATGAAGAATCATTGTTAGAGATTAGTGGGGTTACTTCATCGAAAATAGAAAATATCTACTCTTCAGTTCAAAAATTTATTGAGAGAGAAATACCCATTATTGAGGAAGAAGACGATGATATCTCATTAGAGAATGATGAGGAAGAGTAATTTTATATAATTATTAAATTAGAAAAGACATGGCAATGATTAGAATATTTCAAATAGCAAAAGAATTAAATATATCTCACACTGATATACTATCTTTTCTCAATGAAAAAGGAGTGGATATAAAAAGCCACATGTCTCCAGTAGAGGATGATGTTCATCATCTTATTATGTCTGAATTTGCAAAAGATAAAAAACTTGTTGATAGATTTAGAAAAGAACAGGTGAGAAAAGAGATTCATGATACAAGGTTAAAAGAGAAACAAGAATCTCAAAAAAAACTTCAGCTACTCAGCCTGCAAGAACAAAGGAAAATTGAAAAAACAGAAAAAATAGAGAATGAGAAGAAAAAGCAAAACACAGATGAAGGCATTACCGATATGTCTGTTAGTAGGGAAGAAAAACCTAATAGTAGTAGTAAAAGTGTTAAAGCAATAAAGAAAAAATTTCCTACTCCAAAAAAACAAAAACTTCGAAAGATTAACCTGTCAAATATTCAATCTGAAATAGGAAAGCACGGTGCGGGAAAACAGATAAAGAGCGACAAGGATAAAAAAGAAAATGTTCCAACAAGCGTAGAGACAAAAGTAAAAGCCACATTGGCAGCTATTGGAGCTAAGAAAAAGAAAAAAACATATAAGAAATCTAGATCCAAAGATGAAACAGTAGCAGCCGATGAAGAAATAGTAAAAGTTATAAAAATACCAGAGTTTTCAAGCGTTGATGAGTTATCAAAGATCTTTAAGGTTCCATCTAGCGGTATAATCGAATTTTGCCTTGAACTTGGAACCTTGGCGACTATAAACCAGCGTCTTGATTGGGATGTTATCGAGCTTATTGCGAATCATTTTGATTATAACGCCGAAAAAATAAAGGATATTTCTGAAGATCTATTCACTTTTGAAGAAACTGACGAAGATAAAAAGAAGGCTGTACCTAGATCGCCAGTTGTGACTGTGATGGGTCATGTTGATCATGGAAAAACAAGTTTACTTGATTACATTAAAAATACAAAGGTCGCAGCAGGTGAGTCAGGAGGAATTACTCAACACATTGGTGCTTACAGGGTAAATGTTAAAGATGATAAATATATCACCTTTTTAGATACTCCAGGACATGAGGCTTTTACTGCTATGAGAGCTAGAGGTGCATTAGTTACAGATATAGTCATTTTAATTGTGGCTGCTGATGATGCAGTCATGCCTCAAACGAAAGAGGCAATCAGTCATGCGAAAGCAGCTAGAGTCCCAATAATTGTTGCCATAAATAAAATTGATAAACCTGGTGCTGATCCAGATAAAGTGAAAAGAGAATTATCTGAAAATGATGTCCTTGTAGAGAGCTGGGGTGGTAAAGTACAGGCAGTTGAAATAAGCGCACTTAATGGTGATGGTGTAAATGATCTACTTGATTGTCTACTATTAGAGACGGAGATACTCGATCTTAAATCAAATAAAGATTGTTTTGCTATTGGGACTGTGATTGATTCTAAGTTGGACAAGGGTTTAGGTCCCATTGGTACTATTCTTATTCAAAAAGGGACTCTAAAAATTGGTGATCCGTTCATATGTAACGATTATTCAGGAAAAGTAAGAAGTATAATGAATGAAACAGGAAAGCGTTTAAAAATCGCTGAACCTTCGGATGCTGTACAATTACAAGGTTTTGAAATAGTTCCTAAAGCTGGAGATGTTCTTGCTGTTATTGAAAATGAAAAAGACCTTAAAAGGATATCAAATGATAGACAGAGAACTAGAAGAGAAATTGAGCAAAAGAGAATAAATTTTTCACTTAACGAAATGTCTGCTCTTATCAAGGTGGGGTCGATTAAAAATTTACCAGTAATCATAAAAGGAGATGTTGATGGATCAATTGACGCTCTTTCTGAAAATTTAGTTAAACTAAATAATGATGAAGTTGAGATTAAAGTTATTCATAAAGCTGTTGGTATGGTTACGGAGTCCGATGTTTTACTTGCTGAGGCATCAAAAGCTATAATAGTTGGATTTAATGTCCAGGTATCTTCAAATGCGAAATTACAAGCTAGTCAGGGTGGTGTAGATATTCGTATCTATTCTGTTATATATAATGTCGTAGATGAAATTAAACTTGCACTCGAAGGGTTATTAGAGCCAGATAAAGTAGAGAATATAGTTGGTAAGGCAATTGTTCAAGAACAATTTAAAATACCTAATCTCGGATTCATTGCTGGGTCTAAAGTTACTGAAGGCATCATTCTTAGAAATGCGAAAGCAAGACTGATTAGGGACAATGAAATTATTTGTGAAGGCAAAATAGAATCTTTAAAAAGGTTTAAAGATGATTCTAAAGAAGTCAAAGAAGGTCTCGAATGTGGAATTGGTATAGATAGTGCCAAAAAATATAAAGAGGGTGATGTGATTGAAGTTTTCGAGATAAAGGAAATAAAAAGAACGTTGGATTAAGTATTTAGTTTGAATCACAACAGACCTTATGATCGCATAGATAGAGTAAATAATCAAATACTTGATATTCTCGGCGGTATTCTTCATAAAAATATAGATTTAAATCATCTTGGTTTTGTTACCATCACCAAAGTCGATGTATCCAGAGACTTAAGAATAGCAAAAGTATTTTATAGCATAATTAATCAGACTATGTCTAAAAAACTAACAGATATAGAAATCAATAAACATAGAAAACCATTTAAAAAATATATGGGGCCTCAATTAGGAATGAAACATACACCAGATCTAAAGTTCTATTTTGATGATACATTTGAATATACGGAGCATGTTTCTAAACTAATGAACAAACTAGATATTCGTGATAATTAATATTAATAAGCCGGTTGATTGGTCTTCCTTTGATGTTGTAAAAAAAATTAAAAATATTACAAAACATAAAAAAGTTGGGCATGGTGGAACGCTTGACCCATTTGCATCAGGGGTATTAATAATTGGCACAGGAAAAGACACGAAATCACTATCTAGTATAACAAACTCTGATAAAACCTATGAAGCTGAAATAGAATTGGGCAAAGTCACTAATACATTAGACACTGAGGGTGAAGTAGTTCGCGAGATGCCAATCCCGATGATGGAGTCAAAAAATATAGAGTCTACATTACACAGTTTTATGGGCAAGCAGAAACAAATGCCTCCAATGTTTTCCGCAAAAAAACATAACGGGATCAGGCTTTATAAGTTAGCCAGGATGGGTAAAGAGGTAGATAGGGAAGATATTGATATTTTTATAAGTGATATAGGTCTTATAGATTTTAATAGAAACAGCATAAAATTTAGCGTTGAATGTTCAAAAGGAACTTATGTAAGAGTTCTTGGTAAAGACATTGCTGAGAGATTAGGCACTGTTGGATATTTAACTGAGCTCACTCGAACCAAAGTTGGGGACCATCTAATAGATGATTCTTTATCAATAGAATTATTTCAGAACAAATGGAAATCTACAGAACAATAGAAAATTTTTTACCTTTATCTAATAGTGTTATAACCATGGGTTCTTATGATGGATTACATAGGGGGCACTTTCAGATCATAAATCGTGTGCAAACTATTGCTGATTCTATGAGATCGATATCGATTGTAATTACATTTGATCCACATCCTAGTCATGTTATTAAAAAAGGTTTTAAAAATATTAAGCTAATCATGAGCATCGATAAAAAAATCGAAATTTTTAAAACTTTAAATATTGATAAGTTGATTATTTTAGAGTTCAATGATAACCTTATGAAAATAAATGCTAAACAGTTTATGGATGAAATAATTGTAAAATACTTAAACCCAAAATATATAGTGGCTGGAAGTAATCATTTCTTTGGACACAATAGAAGTGGTGACTCTGCATTTCTTACTAATTATTGTGATGCAAATAAGATAGGCATTGAGATTGTAAATCCAATTGCTGATGGTAACGTTATTATTTCAAGTACTAATATTAGAAAATTAATTACAAACGGTTATATCAGGCGGGCTAATTATGAATTGGGTTCAATATTTGGCTTTAATGCAAAAGTTGTACATGGGGCAGGACGAGGTCGAGGACTAAAGTTCCCCACTGCTAATTTACTGCCCATTGAAAAAAATCAACTTCTCCCTAAAAAAGGCGTCTATTTTACTAGGTGTATTATTAATGGACTTACTCACTATGGAATGTGTAATTTTGGGACTAGACCAACCTTTGAAGAAGACGACTTAGTTTTGGAAGTTCATCTTTTAAATGATTATTCGGAAGACTTGTATAATCATATTGTTTGGATTGAATTTCTGGAAAGAATTAGGAGTGAAGTAAAATTTTCGTCTGCAAACGAATTAACAAAACAACTATTTAAAGATAAAAGTAAATGTCTTGAATTAAAAGACAAGTATGAATTAGGAGGGTAAAATGCCTATAACTAAAGAAGATAAAGAAAAAATTATTAAAAAATTTGGGGGAAATAAAAAGGACACTGGCTCTACTGAGGTGCAGGTGGCAATCCTATCCCATAGAATCTCAGAATTAACAGAACACGTAAAAATACATAAAAAAGATAAACACACTAGAAGAGGTTTAGTGCAATTGGTCTCAAATCGAAAGAAATTATTAAAATATTTAGTTCGTAATGATTCAAATTCATATGTTAAACTAATTAAAGAGTTATCTATACGTGGATAATAAAACAAGAATAGAAAAGAGAAATAATATATTATGATAAATGTAGAAAAAGAAATAGCGGGGAAAACCCTTACTATACAGACAGGTAAGATTGCAAGACAGGCAGCCGGATCTGTTGTTTTAACTTACGGTGACACCACTCTATTGGTAGCTGTAAATGCATCCAAAGAAGCGAGAGAGGATATTAATTATTTTCCTCTGCAAGTTGAATATAGAGAAAAACATTATGCAAGTGGTAAAATCCCTGGGGGATTTTTTAAAAGAGAAGCTAGGCCTACTGAAGGCGAGGTTCTTACTAGCCGTTTAACTGATAGACCAATAAGGCCTTTGTTTCCAAAAGGATTTAAGAATGAGACACAGGTTATGATTACTGTTCTCCAGAGTGATGGTGAAAATATGGCTGATACTTGGGCAGGCGTTGGTGCTTCTGCTGCTTTAATGATATCAAACATTCCATGGAATGGACCTATTGCTACGGTAAGAGTGGGTCAGATTGAAAATGAATTTGTATTAAGCCCTACTCGTTTACAGCTTGAGGATTGTAGCCTTGAGCTAGTAGTCTCTGGTAATAAAGAAACTATTGTAATGGTTGAGGGTGAGGCTGATGAAGTAAGCGAAGCAGTAGTCGTAGATGCTTTAAAATTTGCACAAAGTCATATAGTTGAAATCATTGGCTTGCAAGAAGAGTTGGCTAGTAGTCTTACTGTGAATAAAATTGAAGAGTCTGAAGTAGAACTTGACCAGGTTTTAATCGATGCGGTTAATGGTAAAGTTGGTAACCAAATTAGTGATATAGTTAAGATCGTAGATAAGCAAGACCGTGATATAAAAAAAACAGAGCTTGTTAGCGATGTTTTATCTTCGCTAGAGGAGAATCATCCAGAAAAAGAAAAAGAAATAAAATCAATTATTGATGGTTATTTCAAAGATACTATGAGAGAAATGATTTTAGCAGACGGCTTACGTAGTGATGGTCGTGGAACTAAAGATATTAGAGAGATTACAATTGATCCAGCTATACTTAAAAGAGTGCACGGATCTGCTCTGTTTACTAGAGGAGAAACTCAGGCATTGGTAGTCACGACGCTTGGCTCAAAGCGTGACGAGATGATTATTGATAGTATGGATGAAGATTATAAAAAGAATTATTATCTTCATTACAACTTCCCACCATATTGTGTAGGTGAAGTGGGTAGAATTGGATTTACTAGTCGGCGCGAGATAGGTCATGGTAATCTCGCTCAACGTGCTATTAAACCAGCCCTTCCTGATTATGATGATTTTCCATATACGATTCGTATCGTGTCAGAGATCATGGAATCGAATGGTTCTTCATCAATGGCATCGGTTTGTGGTGGGTCTTTATCTTTGATGTGCGCTGGTGCGCCGCTTAAAGGGCATGTCGCTGGTATCGCGATGGGCTTAATTACAGATGGTAAGCGCAATGCTATTCTTAGTGATATTCTAGGCTTGGAAGATCACCTTGGAGATATGGATTTTAAGGTAGCCGGAACTCGAGATGGAATATCTGCAATTCAGCTGGATCTAAAGATCGAAGGAATCTCTTTTGAGCTTCTGACAGAGGCACTTGAACAGGCTCATGAAGGTAGAATGCATATCCTTGATAAGATGTATGAAGCTGTACCGGAGGCTTATGAGCTATCTCAATATGCTCCTAGGATTTTAACTATTAAAATTAATCCTGAAAAAATTGGTGGCTTGATTGGACCTGGTGGGAAAAATATTAAAAAGATCATTGAAGATACAGAATGTGAAGTTAATGTTGATGATGATGGTATTGTCACTGTCGCTGGAAAAAATCCTGCTAAGTGTGAAGAAGCTATCAAGTTAGTAGAGGCCATTACATTTGATCCAGAAGTTGGAATGGAATTCGATGGTAAAGTTACAAGACTTATGACTTTTGGCGCTTTTGTAGAATTTGCACCTGGAAGAGAAGGACTTGTACATATATCAGAATTAGAGTGGCACCGAGTGGATAAAGTAGAGGACGTCTGTGGACCGGGGGATTCAATGAAAATAAAGTTGATAAAAATTGATGATCAAGGTAGACTAGATTTCAGCAGAAAAGCATTACTTGAGAAGCCAGAAGGATGGACACCTCCACCTAAAAGAGATAGAAATCATAACAATAGGGATAGAGGAAGAAAGCCATTCAAAGGCAGAAGATAGGAAGAATAGAACTTAGTTTAGAAATAGATTGAGACTGAGCCTGAAGATAATATTATAGAAGAAATTAAATTATATTTCACAAATTTTACGTGATATATGTCACCAAGTATATCTGAACATTATCAGCAAAGAAGTCCCTCCGTTATAAGAAGGGCTCAGATCTTATTTAGTTCTCGCAAAGATAAAAACGATATTCAGGTTATTAATCTTGCTATCGGTAATATATCTTTACCGATGCATCCGGTAATGATTGAAAGAATGAATTCTCTTGATGAGGATAGTTCACCTTTTAAAAACGGAATCGTAAAATACACACCAACTGCCGGGACTCAAGAATGTCAAACAGCTTTTATTAACTCTATCCAAGCTGAAATGACAAATGAATTGCACACTGATGTAAAGTGCGTTATAACAGATGGAGGCTCTCAGGCTATGGAGATGATGCTTTTAGGAGTTTGCGGACCATCGTCAAAAAGACCTATTCTGTTTATTGATCCCACATATACTAACTACCTAGAATTTTCTAGAAGATTATCTATTCCAACTACAATTTACTCAAGAAAATTAAAAAGTGATGGTAGCTATAGTGAGGTAGATAAAGATGAAATATCTGATATTATTGATAGGGATAAGCCAAATGGGATTGTCTTAATACCCGGAGATAACCCAACAGGGCAGCAGTTATCTCAGCAATTGATAAATGAAATCGCAAAAATTTGTGTAGAAAAAGACATATGGATCATAAGTGATGAGGCATATAGAAATTTATATTATACAGAGTCAGGTCAAACTAGTATATGGTCCATAGAAAGCAAAGATATACCAGGAATAGATGGAAGAAGAATTAGTATAGAGTCTGCCTCTAAATTGTGGAACGCTTGCGGTTTAAGAATCGGTGCCATAATTACTGATAATTATACTTTTCATAAAAAGGCGGTCTATGAGTATACAGCTAATCTCTGCGCTAATACCATAGGTCAGTATATTTTTAGTTCGATTTCAACCCTTTCTAATAGTGAAATTAGACAGTGGCATCAAGAACAGAGGGATTACTATTATTTATTGATGACTCGATTAAGAGATCAGTTGCTGAAAAATATACCAGGTATAATCGTATCAAACCCTGAATCAGCTTTATATTTAGTGATAGATTTAAAAAATATAGTTGATCATAACTTTGATATATCAATGTTTATTGAATATTGTGCTACAACAGGTAAATGTAAAATAGGTAATAATTTGTTTACTTTATTGCTCGCTCCTATGACAGGATTTTATTTTAATATTGATCATGGAAAAACACAGGCACGTATTGCGATGGTGGAATCCGATAAGCTAATGAGGAAGGTTCCACAATTATTACCCCAGCTTATCAAAGATTATTTGAAATTGAAAAAAACTTAATTAGTATTGCTACAATAATTTGAATTAATTAATATAAAGTATAAGTTTAAGTAGAGAGTATCTAATGAAAACCGATATAAAGAAATTGTATTATTCAATAGGGGAAGTGAGTAAGAGGCTTAATCTAAAGTCGTATGTGCTTAGATATTGGGAAACCGAGTTTAAACAACTTTCTCCTCCAAAAAATCGCGCTGGAAATAGAACCTATAGACAAAAAGATATTGATTTAATTAATAAGATTAAAGAATTACTGTATGATAAGAAATTTACTATTGAAGGTGCTAGAACTATGCTTAGTGGTAAAGATAATTCTGAAATGACTTTATTTAAAAAGAAAACTGACTCTATCAACAAATTAAGAAACGAGTTACAGGAAATTATTCGTGTCATCAATGAGTAAAACGGAGCGTGGCGTAGTCCGGTAGCGCACTGCAATGGGGTTGCAGGGGTCGCAGGTTCAAATCCTGTCGCTCCGACTTTCGCGTACCGCAACATAACAGTTACCAGTAATGGATATCTCTTTTATAGCTGTAAGCATCATATTTTTCATATTCATCTTAATTGCCTATTTTTTAGGTGTAATAAGATTATCTGTGCCTCTAGTTGCTATATATTTAGTCTATTCTTTTGTCTATTTGATTAATAATGAGCAGATTGAAGAGAATGATGTTAAAGTTATAAATCAAAATAAAAGTATCAATTTAGAGGTTGAAAACAAATTAGATTTAAAAACTCCTATATTATTACTTCCTAAGACTAGTTCGATTTTAGTCAAAAAGATGGATTCTTCTCTTTTTTCTAAACCCATAATTTCAAACAATCCTAAACCAATTATTATTGATTCTAATATAATTTTTAATGAAGAGTTTATATCTTCGCCCATTAACATAGATTCAAATAATATCACTTCTATTAAAGTTTTAAATAATAAAGAAAAAGTCAATCAAAATATTCTCAAATTGAATGAGATAATGATCTGTCGTGGCATTTATAAACGTAATCCAATAAAACCTGGTTCAAAATTTATGAATAATATTGATTCTTTATTCTGCTATACAAAAATATCTAATTCTGGACCTAAGCAAGAGATAAAACATATTTGGTATTTCCATAATGAGGAAATAACTAAGGTAACGTATAATATTAAAACTTCTTTTAATTATAGGTCTTGGAGTAAAAAAACTATTAATAGTGAGCAAACTGGTGACTGGAGGGTAGATGTGGTTGATTCAAATGGCAATATACTAGGAACTCAGAATTTTATAATTAAATCTATTAATACTTCTTATTAAAAATTTGTTAAAGTATCTAACAGTAATTATTGTTATTCTTTTAATATCATGCAATAGATCGGAATTGCATGATTCAATTGAAATGAAATGGAAAATTTTAAACAGAAAGTTGCCCAATAATATATCTCTTTACAAAGGGCATGATCCCAGCATACCTATCAAAGCATGGTCTGTTGTCATTCCTTACAATAACTCAAGCAAAAATATAGTAAAAATCTTAATCTCATCTGATCATGATGGTGTAGAAACACCTGAAAGCTTTGCAATAAAAAATAATGCTTTGGTTGTAATAAATGGAGGTTACTTTTCAAGGAGTAAATATTCTATTCATCATGTTGGGTTATTAAAAACAAATGGTGTTCTTAAAGAGTCTGCTAGTGGTTCAGTAATCAGAGATAATATTCGCTATAATATTACTCGAGGAGCTTTTGGTGTATTTGATGATGGAAATATCGATATTGGATGGGCTTCAACAAAAAATGATTCAATATTCATATGGGGAAAACCTATCAAAAACAGGCCGGGTAGCCCAGGTATATTAGATTATAAGGAATCAGCATATTGGAAGGTTTTTGAAGCGTTGCATGCTGGCCCAATATTAATAAATGAAGGGGAAATAAATATTACTTCTGAACAAGAAGTCTTTTTTAATACACCCGTAGATGGAGTTCAGCCTCGGTCAGCTATAGGCTATACAGTGAAAGGTGAAATAGTCATAATGGTTGTTGATGGGAGGCAAGTAGAGAGCAGAGGTGCTTACCTAAAGGAGCTAGCATTACTAATGTCTCAATTTAATTGTTTTGAAGCTATTAACTTAGACGGCGGGGGATCTAGCGCATTAATTGTTGACGGGAAATTAGTTAATAGCCCTATAGGCTTAAATTCTCAAAGAGAGGTAATGTCGACTATCGCTATATTATCTGAAGATTAAATGAATTTTATAAAAAAATTATATGCCTGGGTGCTGAGCTGGGCAGATAAGCCTAATGGAAACAAATTCCTTGCTATCTTATCATTTTCGGAAGCATCCTTCTTTCCAATTCCTCCGGATGTCTTACTTATTCCTCTGTGCCTTGGGAATAGAAATAAAGCCTATCGATTTGCTTTTACATGTAGCTTATTTTCAATATTAGGTGCCATTTTAGGCTTTTATATAGGAAAAGTGCTATGGTGGAATACTCCAGGAATAGAGTATTCTTATCTCGCTAATACTTTTTTCAATTATGTTCCTGGAATTAATGTTAATGGGTTCAATAATATTAAAGCTATGTATAGTGAGTGGAATTTTTGGATAGTCTTTACAGCTGGATTCACACCTATTCCTTTTAAATTGATTACCATATCGGCAGGTACCTTTAATATTAATTTTTTTATGTTTGTGATTGCTTCTATTTTAAGCCGAAGTGCTAGGTTTTTTATAGTAGCTTCACTAATAAAAGTGTTTGGTGAACCAATAGAAGAATTCATTGAAAAATATTTCAATCTTTTGGCGATAATATTCACTGCGTTATTAATTGGTGGGTTTATATTTATTAAATTTCTCATACCTTAATTTTTACAATATAAAATAGATATTATTTTATAAAAAAATTGTATAGGA
>TARA_B110000263_G_scaffold55984_1_pt1 | contig 12742 bp, 14 predicted proteins | sample TARA_B110000263 | Tara Oceans TARA_B110000263 (sample SAMEA4397730) | marine metagenome | biome: Polar Biome; feature: [MES] marine water layer (ENVO:01000295) within the mesopelagic zone...; material: water (ENVO:00002006), including particulate matter (ENVO:01000060) such as......
CATCCAGATAGATGCTTCACGAGATCTGTTACCGAGTGAATCATCAGTGATGTTGAAGCATCTTGGCGTACCTCTCCATTAACACTCAATTTTACTTGCATGACTTCGTCACTGTAAGGAACCCAAGTGCCCAGAACTCCGCTGCCTCGGAAGGCCTTGCCCTCGGTCCATGGCCAGCGCTTGTCCTTGGCCAAACTCTGCCGCGTTCGGTTAGTGGTATCGCAGCCAACGCACATTGCTTCGGGCTGCAAATCCTTGCCCAACCTTACGACCAACTCTACCTCATGGTCGACGTGCTCGTCGCCGTGCATGAGTTCGATTGTGTTCGTTCCGTCTGCCGAGGCTTCGACGTGAGCGCTTGCGGGTTTGAGGAAAAACCGTGGGTACTCCTCAGAGATGTCTCCTCCTATCTCAGCCGCGTGTCCGGCATAATTCCTGAAGCAGCACCATCCTAGTCCCATAGCCCACCGTGTGGGTTCCCTAACTTGAGCAATACGGCTGGATTTTGCCTCACGCCATCGCGAGGATTCAAGGAGGTCCGGCTCACGAAGCACAGTGATGTCAGAGGATCCCTACCGCGTCCTCGGCGTCGGCAAGGATGCTACGGATGCGGAAGTCAAGCGATCTTATCGCAAGCTCGCCCGACAGCATCACCCCGATCGTAACCCGGGCGATGCGGCCGCTGAGGAGAGATTCAAGGCAATCCAAGCGGCCTACGATCAGATTGGAACTGCAGCCGCGCGCAAGGAATACGATCAGCAACGACGTATCGAGGAAATGTTCGCCCGCGGCGGCAACCCATTCTCAGGATTCAGCGGTTCTGGGGGGCACGGCAGAGGCAGCAATCCATTCGTAGGGAGAGGTCAGGGTGCTGGCTTTGACTTCTCAGACATTCTCAACCAATTCATGGGCGGAAAGGGTGGTGGCGAACCTCAGTTCCAACAGCAAAGCCGCCAACAACGCCGACCTCAACAAGCGCCACCGTCCCAACGTGGTCCAGATATCGAGGCAGGTATCGACATCAACCTGCAACAAGCCTTGTCCGGCACCAAAATCGAATTTGGTCATCGCCGTCTGCGTATCTGCAAACGCTGTGAAGGGACCTCATTCAATTCGCGCAAGACTTGCCCACAATGTTCGGGTAAGGGTGTTGAATCACGTTCCTCAACAATCACCGTCAACGTTCCATCAGGCGCTCAGCACGGCCAGCAACTTCGTTTGAAGAAAATGGGGCACGAACATCCGCAAGGAGAAGCCGGCGACCTCCTAATCACAATCCGCCTCGATGCCGAAGAAGGTCGTAGATGGGAAGGTGGCAAACTGATTCAGGAAGTTGCAGTTCCATACTCGGCTCTGATGTTAGGAGGTGCGGTTCGTATCCGTACTCCGGCAGGAAAGCGAGTGCAAATCGAAGTAGCGGAAGGCACACGGATTGGTGATCGCCGCCGTCTTGCAGGACACGGGCACGACGGCGGGCCGCTAGATATCGAATTCATACTCGCAGAGCCGGAGCAAGTGAATAAGAAACAGAAAGAGGCACTCGACCGGCTCAGGGATTCAGGACTTTGACTAAGCATTGGTTAAAAAAACAAAATCATAGGAACTGACATGAGAGAAGTCAGGGACTTTGGCAAGGTTGCCGATTTTCTTCTTCCTCAAAGTTTCAAACTTCACACTGCGGTTCTCTTCATCAGCATCTTGATGATTCCAGGCTTGCTTGCAAGCCTAGAACCAATCGATGTTCAATCATACGACATGGAATCACCTGAATTATTGGCGAATCAGGTTGTTAACGAAGATTTTGAAGCAGCGGAAAAAACGCATGGATTCGCCGTCTCGGTTAGAGATAGGGAGGCTATCTTGACATCCGATTTAGCTCCTCATTATACCGTTGATGGGGAGATAGATTACGACAACTTACCTCATCCTTCAGAGAGAGTAGGATATCAAGGAAAAAGTGCGGGTTTAGTGGGTGAAGATATTCCTACAGGAGGAATCCTCAATCTTACGATACTCAGAGAGATAGAGGACAAAACCGCCATTACAAGTTCACATTATATTTCCAACTTCGCAAGGCCTATGGTTACCGAATTAACCGGTACAGGTTTCGTCGGCCCGATGTCTCTCCCTGACCTTCTTCGAGCCTTCATGGCGGGCGAATCTCTGCTAACTCAACCCACAATCAATGTGTTCGGATTGCTAGAACCGGCAAGAACAAACTGGGAAGATTGTGGAGTATTGGAATGTCTCACTTATGACGATCCTAACCTTACTCAGACCCACATCGACCTAGCCGCACATCGGATGATAATGTATTCCGACGGAGCTATGCTACGCTGGTTATCTACCGATAGAGGATTCACCTACGACGAGACCAGTGCTCTGACGGGGCCCATTGGGGGAACTATTAGTGAAGATGGAACATTCGATGATGACGTAATTTGGGGCCCCGGAAGATGGTCTGCATCTACAACTTGGATTCTAATTCAACTCAGTCGCACAGAGTTGCAGGAGAATGGAATTACCTATTCCTGGGAGGATGCAAGAAATGAGCCAGAAGGCTATCGTTTCGAAGGACTCAATTTGGTTACGACTCCTCCTGAATACAAATTAGAAGACTGTCGAAAAGCCTTCGAAAGTGGGGAAGAACTTTGCAGTTTTGAATGGGCAATGATCGACTTAGAAAAGCAAATTAGAACAACCGATCAACTCGTTGTCACTTTCTCAGTAAATGAGGGAATAAACGTTGAACTGAACCGCGAATTACTAGAATCTAGTTTGCTACTAATCGCCATGGCACTGGTCATTACTGTGCTACTTTGGTTCAGTCTTAGACGGGCCTCGGATGTGGTAATCGTCGGGGCGACCTTGATTTTCGCTCTATTGTGGATGCAAGGCTCAATCGGCTGGATGATAGTCCTTGGAGAGAAATATGGATTCAAGATAATCAGTAAGAGCCAATTTTCCACCCTACTTCCAATCTTAGTTATCGCCTTGGGAATAGACGACAGTCTACACGCCTTACACAGATACAAGGAGGAAAGGAGACAAGGGCGCTCTCCAGAGGAATCTGCTCATGCTTCATTGTCTAGAGTTGGCCGAGCGATTATGTTGACATCATTGACTACTATGTCTGCATTCGCGGCCAATCTGACTTCAGATATTGCCGCCCTGCGTTCATTCGGTGTCGAAGCGGCTCTAGGTGTTGCAGCGGCATTCATACTAACCGGAATTTGGGCACCGCTGATTCGCATGGATTGGGACAAGTATCTGGCCAAACAAGGAAAATTACCAGAAGAGGACACCGGCATAGTTCACATGATTCGAGAACAGCGTCTAGTTTCCATCGCGGATAATTCATCGAAAAACTCCTCCTTGCTATTGGTTTTGATTCTGATTATCACAGCAATCGCCGTTCCAATGATGCTGAGTCTTGAGGGCGATTTCAAAGTCGAAGATTTTCTTGATGAGGAATCGGATTTCGCACATGCTGTAGAATTAGTCAATACTAGGTTTAGCGATGAGGGAGAGCCAGCTTCCGTCATTATAGAAGGCGATATGCTAGATCCGAGAGTTTACGCTGCGATTCAAGCAACTAGAGTAAACATGGCAGATCCAAGTCCAAATGATCCTGGAAAATACACAAAAACACCTCTTGGGACACCTGAAATGCATGGCGTGGACGAATTGATTTGGGCCGCAAAGGCGAGCATGTTCACCAACAATACACCCTTTGTCGAGGCAGGTTGGGAATCCGAGAGCCTCGATTGTCAGAGGCTAGCAAATGACCTACCGGACGAAACCGACCGTGATTGTCTGAGATTCATGTATGGATTCGTCTACGTGTATGGAATCCCTGCCGGAGGATACTTTCCGGCAATCCCAGAATCTCTGACCGCCCTCCATATTGTTCCAACCTGTGAGTTAGATCCTGAATTGGTGCATCTATGCAAAGATGGAAGCATTCCTGAATACAATCGTATGACTTTGCGCTGGGGAATCGCAAACCCAGAGCAGTTCATCGTTGTAGAACAGGTTCTTGCAGAATTGGAATTGGATATGCAACCTTTCCAAGAACTGGCAGCTCAAGACCTCTCAGAGAGGTCTGATATAGAGTCGGCTAGCGAGGAATATCCTGTAACTTGGGCTATCGCTACCGGCGATCCAGTCACACGCTACGTGGCCGCTTCTAGTATGCAGAATCAACTGCAAGGAACCTTAGTCCTCGGTGTTCTATTTTGTCTAATTACCCTGTGGTGGGGGTTCCGAAAGGTCGAGTATGGATTAGATGATTATTCGCTTCGAGACCTTGCGATATCTTCCCCAGTAATCATCGGGATAACTGGCTATGTTTACCTAACAGTTAGCGTTAATCTTGCAATTACAATTGCAATTCTTCTCGTCATTGGAGCTGGATATTGGGGGATAAGGTCACTCTCAACTGCCATCTTTACCACCATTCCAATTGTAATTGTGATAATTTGGTTGTACGCAATTATCGCTGCTGCTGGATATGGCTTGAACATGGTCACAGTTGCAATCGCAGCGATGAGTTTGGGAGTCGGAATCGACTACGTTATACACGTCGTCGAGAGGTATCGAGAGGAGCGAGCAACCGGTGCAGATGTTGATGCCAGCATCAAGGCGATTGGTGGCGCTGCGGGCCTTGCCTTGTTTGGATCAGCAGTCTCGGATGTGACTGGATTCCTAATTATCGCTCAGTCTCCAATGGGATTCTTTGCGAGCTTCGGATTATTCTGCGCGGCGATGATTGGATTGTCACTATTTGCAAGCATGGTCACGACTCCAGCAATGATCGGCTCGTTGGAGCGCGCCAGCAAGCGTCGCGCGCAGCAGGTTGAAGCATCAGAGACTCAGCCCGCAGCATGAGAGCGATGAGCGAGTCAGAGACACTTACCGATCTCGAGCGAGGTCAAGAAGACTGTGTGCTAAGGTTCGCAGATGGGGCTTCGTTCCGACTCGATTACGTCGAAGTCAGGATGTCTTGCCCCTGTGCGAAGTGCAGGCCGAGACAAGAGAATGAGCAGCGGCTGATAGAATTCAGAGAGGAAGTCATGCGGCTGCGATTGGATAAGCCAAAGGCCGAACTTGTCGGCCGTTATGGTCTGCGATTCTCATGGCCGTCTGGGTGCTCGAGCGGGATCTATTCCTTTGGCCTTCTTCGGAATGTCGCCGAGCAGGCAGGTTCCGCGCTCGATTGAATCTCTTTGTTTAGATTAGATTTCATCTATCTATCCTCAATTAACACTGTGTAATTTGGTCAAATAATGACGGTGAGTCACCATCGAAGCGCTCAAAGGTGACCCTCAGGTGGCGTGGGCATCGTAGTGTGGGATTCCCTCCCTCGCCGCGGTGGGTGATTGAATGACCCGAGACGAACCAGAGGCTGATGCCACCGCGCCGGACGCAGAGGATGAGTGGCAACTCTACGCAACCGCTGGATATGCCGCCGCCGAGGATCCTTGGGATGATTTGGTTGTCGTCGAAGAGAAGGACTCCAAGGAGGAGGAATGGTTCGACGGCGACGATTTCGAGTCGAATGGTCAAACCGTCGACTGGGACTCTCCTCCTTGCCCCTCTCCACTTGGAATCGCTCACATGATTCGAATCGGTACTTGTGATCACTGTTTGCACAGAGTCGGTGGTCGACGCACCGAGGCTCTCGGCGCCGATGGAGGTGCTTCACTTCGTGCTGAGGCCTTGGCTCGCGACAAAGAGCTCTCATCTTTTGAGGTGCCCGAACTTTGTCCGCTCTGCGAAAATCTCTTCGAGGATGTCGACAATATCGTCGAGCGCATTACCGAACAGACTGGTGAGCTCGACCATGGCTCTCTGCAGATTGGTGTTCACGTTCCGAAGGATTTGATTCAGGACGAAGATCGCATTCGCACTCGTCATGGCGCCACTGGATCTCGCCCTCTGAAGGCTTCTTTTTCCGATGCAGTCCAGGCCGGCGTAACTACTCGAATGGATGGAATCGAGTTTGTCAAGGAGCGCCCTGATCTGATGATTCTAATCGATTGTCTAACACTCCGTGTCGATGTCGATATCCGACCTGTTTTCATCTACGGGCGCTACCGAAAACTCGGACGCGGCATTCCTCAAACTCGTTGGCCATGCCGCGCTTGTCGTGGCCGCGCCGAAGGCTGCGAGTCCTGCTCGGGAACTGGACTGCAATATCCAGATTCAGTGCAAGACCTCATCGGCGAACCATTCCGCTTGGCACTTTCCGCCGATGACACATCATTCCACGGCATGGGGCGCGAGGACATCGACGTCCGCTGCCTCGGCAGGGGCCGCCCTTTCGTCCTCGAATTGAAGCGTCCACACACTCGCCGCACCGATCTCGACGAAATCGTCGCGGCTGTCAACGCGAACGCCGCCGAAAAGATCGAAATCATCGACCTGCGATGGTCGAACCGTAGTGAAGTCAGTAGGGTGAAGGAGACACGTTCGGAGAAGTCCTACAACATTCGTTTCCGCATTGAGGACCCTCCTGAAGAATCAGCCATAATCGAGGCTATTTCCAGCCTTTCTGGAGTCACTCTCGAACAACAGACTCCCAAGCGAGTCTCTCACCGCCGAGCCGACAAGAAGCGCAAACGCAAGGTCGTCTCAATCGACAATATCCTTGTTGAAGGAAACGAAGTTCAATTTTCGGTCCGCTGTGAAGCTGGAACTTATGTGAAGGAACTCGTTCATTCCGATGAGGGGAGAACCGTGCCTTCCGTGACGAGTGTTCTAGAGCGGACTTGCGAAGTCATCTGGCTCGATGTTGAAGACATCCACGCCGATTGAAATTCCAAAGGGCTCAGATGGCCTTAAGAATGTGAGGTAGGTCGACCGCTCGCACGACATTGTGTCGATGGGTGAATTACATGCGCCGAAGTCACGGAACTCGTCAAGGAACACGTAGTATCCTGCGTCGCTCAAAGGAGCAGCGAGGCCGCATCAACATCGCTCGCGTCATGCACCAATACGAGATTGGCGACAGCGTCGCAGTCGTCCTCGATGGCTCCCAACAGAAGGGGATGCCACACCGCCGCTTCCAAGGCGCCACCGGCGTCATCGAGGCCAAGCAAGGCCGCGCATGGGTAGTCGCTTTGCACGACAAGAACATGGCCAAGACCGTGATTGCTCGCCCTGAGCACCTACGCCCGATGGAGTGATTCAGATGAGTAAGAGAGAATTTGTTGACTTCTCAACCGTTCGAGACCTTCTATTGGATGCTCGCGAGCGTCGTGGCGAACTTTCCTACGAGCAGAAGGTTGCTCTTTTCCACGCTGAGTGGGCAGCCAGCGAGAACCGCGGCGGCATCAAGACCAGCCCAGAAACCTTTGCAAGTCTATTCGATTCGTTGGCTGAGAACGAGAAGCTCAACCAGCATCCAGAGGTTTGCGCAAAGATTGCGGAACTCATGCCGATGAAGGTCGACGACGTCCGCGTCATCGTTGCTTCCAAGAGAATCGCGATGGATACTGCTGAGATTGAAGAGATCATCACTAAGGTTCGTCAGCACGTACTCTGAATCGCGACTCGCGCTCATAGCGATGCCTTCGATTGTGTTTGAATCATTGATTATGCACAACTTTGTCCAATAAATCCCTTGATGAGGGATACCGACCTCCGAGGAGCGAAGAAGATGCAGCCGAACGACCAAAATGGAGATGCGGTGGATGGGCCGTTGGCGTCAGAGACTCATGCTCGCGTTCTCGATGTTTTCGAAAGACGTCCCTTCGGCAGGGAGATTCACGCTCTTTCCGAACCGAGTCTTTACCTTGTACGCGCTCGGCTCAACTCGGATTTCAATTGCGAGTCTGGAGATTATCTCGAAATGGAATCTGGTAATGTTGGCCCTCTCTCTCAACTTAGGTTCCGTGACCTTTCGGGAGAAGCAAACTCGGCTCTAGAGGATGCGGTGCAAGAATCGATTCGGATCAATCCAGACCCCCATCTTGGATTTTTTAATCGTGCAAACAACATCTCCCTCAAAGTCCACGCATTCCAACTCCTACCTGGTGTTGGAAGTTCAACCGCACAATCATGGGTGGAGATTCGTGGCCAGAATGGCTGGGTCGATCTCGCCGAGGTCAGCGAGAAGCTCGGAGTCGAAGTTGTTGACTTACTCGCCGAGCGTTATGTAGGGGAACTCGCCGAACCCGCTGAAGTCCCCAGCCTTCTCGATTTACTCGTTAGAGTCAGCGCCTGACAGGGGTGGGCGTATGGACGACCTGGATGTCCGACTTCTCGTCGATTTATTGCGAGACCGGATTAGCCCCGACCGCTCGCTCGGGCAACATTTCTTACTCGACGAAGCAGTCATCGCGAGGGCTGTCCAAATTGCTTCGGCCACGGTACCGATCGGTCCGGGCAGCCATGTTTTGGAAATAGGCCCCGGCCCCGGTTCCTTGACTCTTGATTTGCTCAAGACGGGGGCTCAAGTCACGGCCCTCGAGGTTGATTCGGAAGCCGTCGCCCACCTCAGACGTGTATTCGGAGATGCTGATGGCCGCCTCAACATCGTTGAAACCGATGCATTGGAAGCTGATTGGCCAAATGATTTGACCCACATCGTGGCCAATCTTCCATACCAAATCTCCAGCCCAGTATTAGATAGAATACAGAAGCATCACGCGCAGCACAATCTGAATGGCATCGCCTTGCTGGTCCAAGAAGAGTTTGCAGAACGCATGGCGATGAACGCGGGCCACGCCAGTCGAGGTCCGCTTGGACACTCTCTCTGGTTAGATTTCGAGGTCGAACTCGACCAGCGAGTACCGTCTCATTCGTTCAGTCCCGCACCGAGGGTCCACTCGCGCCTAACGAATCTCACCCCGATTCAGCGCGAGTTGGCCGAAGCATTCGATCGCCGACTATTCCGCATGGTCATCAGAGAATGCTTCGCCAACCGTCGACGTAAACTCCGTACCCTCCTCAAACGCCCACCGAAGCGCCTCAACAGAATTCCCGGTTGGCATCGCGCTCGTTGGCACGTGGCAATCGATGCACTGCCCGCTGAAACCCTCGACCTTCGACCCGAGAATCTCAGCTCAAATGACTGGGCCGTCTTGATTACCGAGATAAGCACTGAGTAGAGCCATCGGGAGCACCGGAGAACCACGCCTTCAAAGCCCCCTGCTGGTTCGGCCGGAACAGCGCAGCGTGTCGTGGCACTGCGAGAAAGGGAGTTGGTTCGATGGCCAAGAAAGACACTTATCTGGCGCTTTTGCGTAGGGGTATCGACGAGACGACCGCGCAGGTTCTTGCTAATTCTGGACTCAAGGTCGGCGACCTCAAAAAGCTCGACGAAGAAAAACTTCGCAACAACTATGGTCTCAAGAAGGAGATCGCAAAGTCGGTTCTGGAAGCGGTCAAATCTGGCCCTCGTGCTGCCTCTAAACAGCGTTACCTCACAGATGTTCTCTCTAAGGATCAGACGAAAAAAGTCGACAAAATTGAGGAGCAGCGATTCAAGCGTGAGCAGAAGGATATCATCTCTGAGCTCAACGAGAAAAAGGAAGAGCTGCGAATCGCCAAAGTCGAGGCTTTCCGTTCCAAGAAATTGGTGATGAATCGCCTTGGTAAAACAATCGAACTCATCGTAAAACTGGAAAATTCATTTGATGATGAATCGAAGCGCGAACAGCGAACGAAACTTCGAGACCAACTTGAGACTCGCGGTCTCGAAGCGGCACGTGACCACGAAATGCTCGAACTGGTCGGCACACCGCAAGACATTGTCGACTTCCGCCGCAAGATTGCACCGATTCTATGCCTGTACGCCTGCCCAAAGTGTGGGGAGGAAATGGACCCACGTGGATCTAATGTTATCGAGGATCCAGCCGATTTCTCATTCGTTTGCTGGGAGTGCGAGGAGGAGTTCCACTCCCCTATGTCGGTTTACGTCGATGAGCACATGAGCAACGGTTCTCGAATAAAAATCAACCCGAAGAAGAAACCTCGCGACAAGAAATTCCGTCCACCGAAGAAGAAATCCGCTGAGACCATCAAGGATTTGTTGATCAAGGATCTTGAAGCGACCGGCGCATCTGCTGAAGAGATGGCTGCGGCGGTCGAAGCGAGCGATATGACTGGCGGCCTGATGAGCATCGACGAATGGATTGACCAGACACTCGCTGCCAAGGGATACATCCAGGCTCAGGAACACCGTGAGGACTTCATCCTCGCGACCGGCGCTGGTGCAACGAAGTTCAACAAGTGGATGAAGAAGGCTGGACTGCGCTTCAATAAGCAAACAGGCCAGTGGTCTCGTTGGTCAAATGATTGATGCATCACTCCCCGCTGTCTTCGGCTTGGAAGATTGAATTTCTTTGCTGGTCTGACGTCCTGATGGATTCAAGACGAGCCGATGATTCGCAAGGTCGTGGCGATAGTCCGATTCTTCCGAGGCGCTCTGCTTCTCGGGGTTGCTGAAGCCGAGGTTGACGAACCCCTTGTCGAAGTTGCGAAGAAGGCCGGTGTAGACATCCCGGTCAATTGCACCTCAGGAAATTGTGGCACCTGCCTCGTGCGTCTGAAGGAGGGTGAAGTGATTTATCCAGATCCATTACCACCTGGTCTCGATGAGTTCTTGGTCGAGGATGGTGGGGTTCTCTCATGCTTCATGGAGGCGGTGGGAGCTTGCGATATCGATGTAATCCCACCATTGTGATGTGAGAATATGGACCAACAGATGGCGCTGATTATTTTCATCGACATTCTCGGCATCGGAATCGCTGTCTGGTTTTTGGCAACTCGGCTAAAAGCAAAACTCTCAGAGGTCGAGGAGCGTAAGGCCAAGCGATGGAAGCGAGATGAACTTCCCACTACCGAAGTGAGAAGCGATGAGGAGGAGTGATCATGGAGAAAATCAACGTACGCGATAAATTCGGTTTGTTTTCGGACCACTGGACGCCTAAGGTAATTGCCGAAATGAATGATTACCAATTCAAATTGGTCAAGATAGAGGGTGAATTTGTCTGGCACGATCACCCTGAAACAGATGAGGTATTCATTGTCGTCGAAGGCAGCATGAAGATTGAATTCGAGGACCACACCATCGAGCTCGATGAGGGTGAAATGATCGTAGTCCCGAAAGGGGTGCGCCACAAGCCTGTTGCTGACTCGGAATGCAAGGTGATGCTAGTCGAGCCTCGCGGTGTCGTCAATACAGGCGAGGCTGAGAGCGAATTGACTGCTCCGAATGACGAATGGATCTAATCCAGACTCACTCATTTACCGCTGCGGTCCATCTGTCGGCTTGTGGCACGCCGACTACCTCGATATGACAGGCGAGAACTCCTTTCTGTCGATTGATTTCTGAGCGCAGTTCCATCAGGTCATTGATACAGCATGGACAGTGCGCTCGAGTGGGTTGGACCCACAATTGCACGATGCCAGAGTCATCGACCTCGACACCCTTGAGCACGACATCGTCAGTCAAGTCCAACCCATGGGGTTCCTTGCGTCCGCGTAGCAGTCGTGCGAGCCGTCGCTGCGCGGCCGCCTTGGTCCGAGACACGCATCATCGTCACCGTCGTATCGCTTAGTGATGGCGCTACAGACCGAGCGTCTCGGTCAGCCATGAGGCTGCAGTCTCGACGTCAGGAAGGTTGGCAACCTCTGTCGGATATCGATGATCGAGAGGTGTACCAGCGAGTTCCTCCGACCAGCCTCCGGTGGTCGACATCACAGCGACAGGTTTCTGGATTTGCCAAGCGAATGCGATCTCTGAAAGCGTGCCTGCTCCGCCTCTGACGGCGATGCAGGCATCGCCGGAACGAGCGACAAGCATGTTGCGGAATAGGCCGAGTGCGGTGGGAATTACCACGTCGACGTACTCATTGGCTGCATCGAATTCTGCTTGAGGAAGAATTCCAATCGTATCGCCTTCAGTATATTTCGGGCTCGTCCGCGCACCTCGACAAACCGCTGTCATTACTCCACCGAGCCCTCCACAAGCGACTCTGCAACCAAGGTCGACGATGGCTCGTCCGAGCTCTTCGCAGAGCCTTTCAATCTCTGGATGCTCGGCCAAATCACTTGAGCCAAATACAGCTACGGTGGGTCTGCGTGTTGCTCCACTCACGAATCCCACTCCGTGAGCAGGCCCCATGAATCCCCCATTGTCAGGCATTCCATGCCTTCTGAGGTTCGAGCAAATGTGTCTTCGGTACCGATTGCCCCGGAGTCGTAGAGCACTTTCGGCTCTACCGCCATCGTTCCACCAACAGGAAGTTCTCGGTCGAAGCGCTCAGCGACGACAGGTGTCTCATCCAATTCAAGCCCGACTGAGTGACCTAAGAAAGCAGCCTGCGCGGGCGGCATTCCCATCAGATGCTCAGCATAACCCATCTCGGCAGCCTTGCCGCTGCCGACGCGCCAAGCCTCGGAGCAATCATCGCCCCGCCCGAGGCTAGCAACAACTGAATCGCGAATCTCAGCCATATTTTCGAGTCGAGTCATCGACTCACCTTCCATCTCACCTGCGCAGAACATACGCGTACAGTCTGAGACATAGCCGCGGTGAAGATGTACCATGTCGACGATGACTGGCTCGCCAGCCACCACCTTTGAGTGGCCAGCACCCAGAGATGAAATTGGGCTGGCACCGGTGCCACCAATCGCCGAATCGAAGTAGGATGGAATTGCCCCGGAGTGACCAGCTGCGATTACAACGCGGTCGCAGTCCATCGGCCAGCGGCGCATTCGGATGCGACCG
>TARA_B110000263_G_scaffold122518_1_pt1 | contig 12719 bp, 10 predicted proteins | sample TARA_B110000263 | Tara Oceans TARA_B110000263 (sample SAMEA4397730) | marine metagenome | biome: Polar Biome; feature: [MES] marine water layer (ENVO:01000295) within the mesopelagic zone...; material: water (ENVO:00002006), including particulate matter (ENVO:01000060) such...
GTGTTCGGAATCAAGGGAGGTGCTGCTGGTGGTGGCTACTCACAGGTGCTGCCGATGGAGGAGATCAACCTCCACTTCACAGGTGACCTTCACGCTGTTACAATGGCTCACAACCTCTGCTCGGCCATGCTCGATAACCACCTTCACAGGGGCAATAATCTGGCTCTTGATTTGAAGCGGATACTTTGGCCGCGGGTCATCGATATGAATGATCGAAGCCTTCGAGAGGTTACGATTGGTCTTGGTGGAAAGGCGAACGGGATTGTTCGAACTGATCGGTTCGATATTACCGCGGCCAGCGAGGTCATGGCGATTCTCGTTTTGTCGAAGGATTATGCTGACTTGCGCGCAAGGTTAGGGAGGATTGCCATCGGAGTTTCGACTTCAGGGAACCTCGTGACTGCCGATGACCTCGGCTGTGCTGGCGCTATGGCTCTACTGTTGCGCAATGCATTGTTGCCGAATCTAGTTCAGACTCTTGAGGGCGATCCAGCCTTCATTCACGGTGGTCCCTTTGCTAATATCGCGCACGGGAATTCGTCGATTATCGCTGATGCGCTTGCTTTGTCGTGCGCCGATTATGTGGTTACTGAGGCTGGATTCGGTGCCGAAATGGGCGCTGAGAAGGCTTTGCAGATTAAGGCTCAAGCGGCTGGAAAGGTGCCCGATTGCGTAGTGCTGAATGTTACTGTTCGTTCGATGAAATTGCACGGTGATGGATTCTCTACCGGAGGAGGAAAGAGGCCTCCGAAGGAGGAGTTGGAAGCAGAGAACGTCGAAGCTACCCGAGCCGGTGCCGCAACTAACCTTCGAAGACACGTACGTAATTTGTCTTCAACCGGTCTTCCAGTAGTTGTCTCAATCAATCGATTTGCGAGCGATACCGATGCTGAGATCGCGGCTATCCGTGAGGAGGCTGTTGCCGCAGGAGCTCGCGATGTCGTCTTGTTTGAGGGACACGCCAATGGTGGCGAGGGTGCTGGTGCGCTGGCGGATGCCGTTGTTGCTGCTTGCGCTGCGCATGATGATGCGGGCCGACCCTACGTGCCAATCGTTGAGCCGGGCCTGCCCGCTGACCAAACCATTCTACGTGTTGCGACCAATGTCTACGGCGCTCATACTGTGGACTTCTCCCCGCAGGCTCACAAGACTCTGGAATCGTTGCGTGAGTGGGGTCTTGACACACTGCCCATTTGCATGGCGAAGACGCAGTACTCATTCAGCCACGAGCCAACCGCTCTTGGTTCTCCAACAGGATTCACCATGCCGATTCGCGAGTTACGTCTCAATTCTGGTGCTGGATTCATCGTCGCTATTTGCGGCTCGATGATGACGATGCCTGGATTGCCGATTCGGCCAGCTGCCATGGACATGGATATGGACGAAGATGGCCGCTTGACTGGCGTATTCAGCTGATGGAGAAGGGTGACACGGAACGCGAATCGTGATGGTCCGCGGCGGTCAGGGTGTGTTTGAATGCGGCAATTGAAGGCCTCGGATGAGGGTGTTAGGCTTCGAATCGATGATGCCGATGACCTCTGGACTCTAGCCCAAATTTGCCGGTCTGGAGCTAACCTTGGAATGCTCTCACATCGGCGGGATTCGACTACTGGGACACAAGAGGGTGGCCGCGCGAAGTCAGCTGAGCGCAAGACGATGTGGATTGAGATACAGGTTTCAGAGTGCGCTTTTCAGGCATTTACTGACAACTTGCGCGTGCATGGTGTAATCACCGAGGCGAAGATCGATATTGGCGCGCATCACACTCATTTGGTATCTCCAGGAGACGAGGTTGAGATTTCGTTTGAGGGTGGTTTACCCGAGATTGACCGAGCTTTGGTGAAGTCGGCTCTTGCTGCTGGTTCCTTGCCAAAATCTGGGCTAGTTGTGGTAGAGAATGATGAGGTGTTAATCTTCGAGGTAACCTCTCACGGGATTCGAGATGTTTCTTCTTTTTCGATGCGCGGTGGTGGTAAGAAGGCTGAGGATTCTACTGGAGTTCGTCGCGGTTTCTTCGAGCGTGTTGCTCGTGAGACCAAACTTGTGTTTCCTGATCGGATGCCATTGGTGATTTGCGGTCCAGGCCTCGCTCGAGAGCAATTCGAAGGAATGCTTCGCGCTCTTGGTGCTGAAAATCAAATTCTGAATGCTGCGACTTCAATCGGTGGTCGCCCAGCAGCTAACGAGGTTCTTGCTGGTGGAGCTGCCGACGCTGTGCTCGGTGAGCATGAATTGGTTCGGCAGGTTCGTGCTATCGAAGAAGGTCTTGCGAGGATTTCCACTAACGGGGCTGTGTCTTACGGCGCCGCTTCGATTGCTGATGCTGCCGAGCAAGGTGCAGTTGAGAAACTGGTGATTGACGCCTCTCTTCTTCGTTCTGACGTTCGAGAAATTCGGGCTCGTTGGGAAGGGGTTGCTTCGACTGTTTCGACAAATCGAGGCGAGGTGATTCAGGCTTCTGTGGACCACGACGCGGGGCAGCAACTCATCGGCATGGGTGGGGCTCTGGCGCTGCTGCGTTGGAAGGTCGATTGAATGGAGACTACCGTTCGTTGTGTTGGGTTTGGCAGAGACGTTGTCGACTCAGTACTGGATTCTGCTGCCGGTGCTGCCACGGATCGAGTCGAAGTAGTTGATTTAGCAGATTTCAGGCATGGCGAAATTGATTGGCGAGGCCGACTTGAAGGAACTCATTGGCTGGTCTTGTCTGCCTCTACGGTATTGGCTGGCGATAGCGCGCGGAGCGCGCAGGGCGCGGGCATGACATTTGCTGAATTTGAAGGCCCACGCGTCGTGATGATCGTTGATTTGCCCGAAGACCCGGCTCGCTTGGCTGAGGCATGGGGCTTCGTCATTGAGCGCATCCGACAGGTCCACATTCTCTTCTTCACGCCGGATGCACTGCCGCGCATAGCATCTCTCGAAGAGTTTAGTCAAGACGACTTGCTACGAGAGATTCGTCTGCGCGGAATGGTGCCTCAAGTCATCGCTTGTGAGCCAGCACAGAACCGTGTCAAAATAGAACACTCGCTAGGCTCCCACATCGGTTCGTGCTCGGCCGACTCAGCCGCTGCTTGGCTTGGCCACTACCTCTGTGAATTACCGCGGCAAGGCCCAGGTTCTGATGGCGTCGCTGCTGCCGCAAAATTCAGTTGAAGGCGGCTTCAACTGGCACGAATTCTCTGGATTCGCATGACTTTTCCTTCCACTTTGTCACACCCCTCTCGAATACCCCTTTAGTAGGACCACCCCTTCCGCCCGACCTGCGAGGAGCGAAGCGTATGCCACTTAGACTTGGACCGGCCGGTGTTCCGCTCTCTTGCAAGGGCCGAACCATCGTCGAAGGAATGGATGACATAACGGTTCTCGGCTTGGAGACGATGGAGATTCAAACCGTCCGTCAGGTTCAGCCGCATCACTTCGATCAGTACTGGCAGGCTGGTATTCTCAGCCACAAAGCGGAATTCGAAATGAATGTGCATGGGCCGTATTACGGCGAACTGTTGGGTAGCACACGCGATCGTAATCGAACGCTGTCGAAGATGGAGTCGAGCATGCAGGTTGGGAAGATTGTCAATGCTCGGCACATGGTCTGTCATGTTGGACCATACGCAGAATACGAACCCGGTACCAAAGCAAACGAAGAGGTCGCTAACATATTCACTGGTGTGGTCGAACGTGTCCGCTCGATATGGGGAGACGAAAAGGAAGAGGAGGAATACTCCGCCTTCCCTTGGGTGCACGAGGCGGAGCCAACCTTGGTGGGAGTCGAGACGTCGGGTCAGCAGGAACTCTGGGGCACCGTCGAAGAGGTTCTCGAGGTTGTCAACCATGTCGAAGGCACAGTTCCAGTCCTCAACATGGCTCACATCCACGCGCGAGGCCACGGTCGCCTGAAGACGTCCGAAGATTACGCAGAATTGTTTGATCAAGTTCGCGATACCATCGGTGGGAAGAAGTTCTACTGCCACTTTGCCGGTGTCGAGCATCGCATGGGTAATGCCCAACACTACACGCAGATCAAGAAGTCTGACCTCAAGTTCGAGCCCTTCGCTGAGTATTTGGCTGAGGAGGGCGATTGGATGGATATCACGATTATTTCGGATTCACCATTGCTCGAGCACGATGCGATGTACATGTCTCAGCATTACGACAAGGCTCGCCAGCGCCTTCTTGAGATTCGTGCTCGCGATGAGCGCCGGACGAAGCTCGCAGCCGAGGCTGGAATCGATGTCGATGAATTGGCTCGGCGCGAGAAGGAACAGGCTGAGGCACGCAAGAAATCACTTGAGACTGACAAGGACAAGAAGCTCGCTGCTAAGGAGAAGAAGGAGGCGGCTGCAGCAGAGAAGGCGGCGGCTGCAGCAGAGAAGGCGGCTGCAGATGAGAAGAAGGCAACCGCAGCAAAGAAGAAATCTGCCAAGAAAGGCGATGGCAAGATGATGTCCATCGAGGGCAAAGAAGACGAAGAGTTCGAAGACTTGTTTTGATTGGTTCGGTCCCTGTGATGAATCATATCTCGCTCATGTTGTAAGTCAGAAGAAGTCGAGCAATCTCCCCGGTTTCACTGGGAGAAAACTTCGTTGCAAAGCACGCTTTGAGTTGGGAAGACTTGAAGCCGGAATCGATGTGGCGAGGTCGCTACAGGGACTGTAGCTCAGCTGGGAGAGCGCCGCACTGAAGATGCGGAGGCCGCTGGTTCAAGTCCGGCCAGTCCCACCATATTCTCATTCGACGCCGTCGAGGACACGAATTTGCATCTGGTTGAGGGTAGCGACGCCCGCGGTTGCAGATTCTAGGAGTGCGTCGAGCTCGGCGCGGGTGTAGGTGAATTCTTCTCCAGTTCCCTGGACTTCGACAAACTTGCCGTCTGCGGTCATCACGACGTTCATGTCGACGTCGGCATTGCTGTCGAGGATGTAATCCAGATCGGTGTATACTCCTCCATCGATGAGACCAACGCTAATCGCGGCAAGGTCGTGTGGTAGGACCGCATTTTCGTGGGCTTTTGCCTCTGCTGCGCTCAATGTTGGCGCTTTGACTCCAGCCTTGATTTGGTCATGTTTGAGTCTCTTGTTCGCTGGAAGGCAGCGACCTGCTGCAATGAGCCGGCGAATACACAGCCTGAGAGCGATATTTGCGGCTGTGATAGAGGCGCAGCGTGTTCCGCCATCAGCATTCAGCACATCACAATCGACTGTGATGGCGATTGGGCCGAGCGCATCGAGGTTGATGGCTCCACGAAGGCTGCGAGCAACGAGGCGCTCAATTTCCTGTGTTCGCCCCTTCGCTCCGCGCCTTTCGCGCTGGAATCTCGAATCGGTAGAACCGGGTAGGAGTGAATATTCAGCGTGAACCCAACCTCTGTCGGCGTCCCGAGGAAACCATCGTGGGAGTGAGGAAGCTACGGTTGCACAGGCGAGTACCATTGTGTCTCCCTGTCGGTAGAGCACGGACGCGTCTGCATTCGGCGTGAAATCAAGGGTGACGTCAATCTCTCGGATCTCATCTGCCGCTCTATCGGATACAATGTCGCCTGACTTCATCTTGGCCATGGCTCGCCGGCCGGAATCGCCCGTTAATATGTAACGTGGGTTTAATCCCCGCTCGCAGAGAGATCGACTAGCGCTTAGCGACGCGCGTGCGGGGGTCGAAAGGCGTCGACGATTTTCGAGTCGGTGGTGATGTATGGGCCGCCGATGAGGTCGATGCAATATGGCACGGCGGCGAAGATTTCGTCGAGAATCTCGCGAATCGATCGAGGCGAACCTGGTAGGTTGAGAATGAGTGTCGATCCTCGAATACCTGCGGTCTGCCGAGAGAGAACTGCAGTTGGAACGTGTTTGAGCGAGATCGCTCTCATTTGCTCGCCGAATCCAGGCAGCATCCTCTCACAGACCGCTTCGGTAGCCTCCGGAGTCACATCGCGTGGAGCAGGTCCAGTTCCTCCTGTGGTTATGATTAGCGAGCAACCCTCATCGGACAATTCGATCAAGGCTTGCTCGATGGATTTCTGTTCATCTTCGACGAGACGTCGTGAGATTTCCCAAGGAGAGGTAAGCGCCTCGCTGAGGAAGGCTTCGATTGCCGGCCCGCTGCGATCTTCATACTCGCCGGCACTCGCCCTGTCAGAGGCTGTAAGAACGCCGAATCGACAGGGCTCACCAGCGCTCATCGGCTTCTGACAACAGCGCTGAGATGAAAACCCAGTCGGTCACACAGCCTCACCTTCGGATGGCTATCTTCAAAGACCTCCACGACTGGAACGCACATCCCGGAGACGATGTGGTGTCGAGCCTACCCCAACCCACACTGAGCAGCATCGCGCTCGCGGACGATTCTGAATCTCCGGATTCTGGTCGGCCACTGGTTCAAGTAGGCTCGATGTATTGCCTCTGAACATAGGTGAGCAGATGAGTGAAGATGGAAGGTATGCAGCACAGATTGCTGTCGTTAAAGAAGAATGCGAAGGCGCGGATGAAACTGAGATAATCAATGAGTTCCGAAGGTATGAGGAGGATTTCCTGATTCCACCAGAGGACGCTCTACGTTCAGTGGTACGTAAGTTCCAAATCGCCGCTGGCAAGGAGGTCTCGACCATCTCCTCTCCCTCGCGAACAGCCCCTCCTCAGAAGAAGGTCACACGCTTCTCCGAATTGAAAGAGGACGACAAGAACGTCACCATCGAAGTCGCAGTTGTCTCTTACATTCCAAAAATTCAGACTGTCCGCGGTGAGGAACGTCAAATCGCCTACGGATGGATTGAGGACAGTCCATGGGAAGGCGAGCGCGAGCGCTGGGACTTCACTGACTGGGGCGATCATTCAGAGAATCTCACTCCTGGCTCGGTCGTCAGACTCGAAGGTGTCTCGGTAAATTTCTGGAACAACCGCCGAGCCCTCAACATCAACCGACCGACCCGAGTCACCGTTCTGAAAGAGGGTGGCCAACCAGTCACCAAGATTTCAGACGAACCGGTTTCCATCGCTGACGCTGGAACAGCCGAAGGAATTGTCAGCGTCGTCGCACGCATCCTTTCAAAGAAGGATGATCAAATCGTCAAGAAAGACGGAAGTGGCACCCTCGATATCGTCCGTGGTCGCCTTGCCGATCCATCTGGAACAATCGGCTTCATCTCATGGCGTGAGTTCAATCACGAGGTCGGTTCCCTTGTCAAGATTGATCGCGCTCAAGTTCGCCGATTCCGCGAAACGCCTGAAATCAACATCGGCGACCTCACCAAAATCGAGCCATTTCACGACAATGCATTCGCGAGCATGGATGACCTAAAATCCGCTACCCGCTTGACGATCGCTGACCTTAGAGATGGTGCTCGAGACATCGAAATCACTGTCCAAGTCGAGAATTGGCAGGCCCGTACCTTCACTAATGCCAATGGCGAGGAAAAAACGGTTCGCAGCGGCGATGTGATGGATCCAACCGGCCGCTGTCGCCTTACATCATGGGGGGAAATGAACCCCGAGTCTGGCTCGTTCCTACATCTCACCGGAGCTCGCGTCCAGTTCTGGCAGGGTTCGCCGGACCTCGTCATCGATTCATCCGACCAAGTCATCGATCTTTCTGACCCACCTTGGGAGAAGATTGACCCTGCTGACCATTGGGTAGAGGTCGATCTAACTACACTTCTTGGTGGTGGTTCTCGACGGGGTATACGAACCTCTGGAACCGTCGTTGCCATCGGGAACAATTCAGGCATTATCGAACGTTGTCCAGATTGTCGCAGGGTGCTAAGAGACGGCGCTTGTGCAGACCATGGACCACAGCGAGGCGAAGAGGATGTACGAATTAGGCTCGTTCTCGATAACGGAGTCTCAAATGCTTCTCTCCTTATCGGGAAAGAGGCCACTGAGTCCTTCACCGGAATGGATCAAGATCAGATTAAGGACGCTATCAATGCCAACACACAGTCTGGTTACCTCGCAACTCTGAGGGAAAGATTCCTTGCTTGCAAACTCACTATCAACGGCAGGGCGATGGTCGACGGACAGGGAGCCATTCTGATGGCTGATACGGTCGAAGTCGACACTCAGACACCTGAAGAAGCAGCGAAAGCGGTCATGAATCGCTGGGGGGTGATTCTGTGATTTCCCAACCCGCACGCAGAGTCCGCCAAACAGCGGTACGCCTCTTCGCTCAGGAATACATGGATGCCGACCTACCCGAGGAAGGTGCAGGCGAATACGACCCCTCCTTCGTCATCACCAAACTCGGAGCGAAGGTCAACCGCGCTCTCGTAGGCGGAGTCATCGATAGAGTCGAGCGCCGTGAAACCGACAACGGCTCTTTCTACACTGGTCATCTTCGTGATCCGACCGGAACTCATCGTTTCGAGGTCGCCTCTTTCCAGCCCGAGCTTCACGCCGACATCGAAGAGATTCTCAATCGCTTTGAGTCCGGCGACCGATTCCTCATGTTGCTCGTTGGTCGAGCACGCTGGTTCGAAACCGAGGACGGCGGAGTCTTCACTTCATTCCGTGCCGAGGAATTCACCATAGTCGACAAGGACCGATACACTCACTGGCTCGTCGAAGCATCGGAAGCCACCCTCCGTCGTCTCGACGCCTTCGAAGCCTCGATGGAATCTGACCTAACTCCAGCAGCCCTCGAGGCCTCGGGAGTTCCAACAGATCTCGTTGATGGAATGATTCTCGCACGAGGTCATTACGGCGAATTTGACACTGAAAATTACCGCGTAGGAGTTCTCCAAGGACTTTCGATGGCGACTGGCTCAGACATTTTGATCGAGTCGCCACCTGCTGCTCAACCAACACTCGAGCAGTCATCCGACGCGCCTTCCCCCGTAGCAGAGAAACAAGCCTCTCCAACCCCAACCGGAGAAATCGCCGATGTTCTCCTCGAGACAATTCGGGCAAAAGACGACGGTGGTGGCGTGGATTACGATACGCTCGTCCACGCCGCAGTCACATCAGGACACAGCCGAGAAGCCGCTGAGGATGCAATCGACAACCTTCGAGATATCGAGGGTTCAATCATCGAGCCAAGATTCAGTTTCTTCCGTTTGACCCCAGAGTGATTATCGCAATCTTGCGATGACCTGCTCTGCCTCGGTCATCTTGGCTCGAATGCGAGCAATCGCATCCGAATCTGTAACCGAAGCGGCTCTCGAGCCACTCACCGGTGTCTCACCGACTTGCTGGAAGGCAACGTCTCGAGCGCCCTTGGCCTCAGCAATACGCGCCGCGACTAACAGCAATCTCGTGCTAACCGCTTCGTCTTCAATCGGCCAACCGCGACGCACTGCAATTCGTAGAAAGAGGTCTTCCTCAGGTGCGGACCAGCGGCCACCATGACTGTTGAGGATGGTCCCAATCATCCTCTCGATATCATTGATCATCCCGACGAGCGTCTGCAATGCCGAAGTATCCCGCTTCCTCTCGGATTTGGAGAGCATGTCGGCAGCGTCCTCAACTAAGTGTTGAGGCAGTGCCTGCAAGAAATCCACAGGAGTATCGGGAACTTCGATTAGAATCACTTCTTCCTCGACTAGGTCACCAGAAATTTTCGGCGAAGCCACCTGTGCTGTTCCACCAGACGAAACATCCGGCAAGCCATTTCGCCTCAATGACCGCTTAATCTGCCCCCAACCTCGACCTTGACTCGCAAGAACACCAGCAACACGCCCCATCAGAACAGTGCGAGTGCCAGTCAATTGCAATTCGAGGCGTCGGCACAATCCGTGCAACTTCTCGCGTTCCATCTCGGCGAGGTTCTCCACAGTCAGTCGCCGAGAATCATGATTCAAGTGCAACCAAAGTCGCTGGCGCCTTTCTTTGTGAGATCCGGACGACTTGATTCCGAAGATCTTGAGAGTCTCTCCCAATTCCTGATGTGACATCGCTTGAATCCCATCCCAGCTAAGGTCATAATCCGCCATAATTTGATTCTGAATCAGGCGAGCGCGGACGACCTCAACTGAACCATTCTTCGTAAATCCAGCTGCCTCCGCGCGGTTGCGCAACTCGACCAAACGAGCCCGATACAATTGGTCGAGTAATACTAGATCAACCGACATCAGAACCACCTATTCGTCAACAGCCGGTCCTCCGCCGTCTTATCGCTTACCCATCCAGAGGCGAAGTCCAAGCGGATTTGTGAGCAAAGCAAAATTCGCCGTCACTCTTGTAAATCGATCCAGGCGTCGGTTGCTGGACCCTCTCGAGGATGTTCTGGTAATTCAGAACCAACAGACTCGAGCATCTTATTCCAATCATGGGACAAAGCAACAGTAGCACTCTCGATCTTTAGCAGAGAAACAATCCGCTCAGCAGAGAGAGTGTGCCAGCCGTTATCGGAAATCAACTCGAGTCGAATCTCTACGTGAACATCAGAGTGCAACATCTCACCTTCCGGATTATGGAATGTATTCTCCATCGCTAAATCGAAGTTTTCCTCTGCCAAACGCATGATGGCACCCACCTGCCTATGGCGGACGAGCAAAGCCACACGGTCCAACTCATCCGCAGACAACGAACCAATCAAATTCTCATGTACCCACCAAACGGTCTCGCCCTCACGTTCAGAAAAATTCTCAATCAAACGACGAGGGAAACCGTTTCGAGCAATCATTACTACGAGATCTGAGTAAGGAACGGGAAGGTAACGATCATCCCCTCGTTTTTCAGGATCCACCCCCAAAACGTGCCGTCTTTCACGCCGGAATTTCGAATCGTATACCTCACGTGAAGTGACGAATCCATCGATTTCGCCATTTTGACGACGCTCTTCCATCCAGCTTGCCAAATCAGCCGAATCAGTAGGAATCTCGCCGAGTTCGTAAATCCCAGCGAAGGCGGTAGGCGAGAGAACCCGCAAGCCGCGACGAGCCCGCCTCAGTTGCCGTCTGACAATCCGCTCCTCACAAAGGACGATTCCGCCCTTCGGTTGGTGCCACACATTGTTCTCGCTCACCAAAAATCTCGCTGGACGACGTGGAGTCCTTGCACCGACTACTTGACAACCAGCAGAAAGAACCTCCATCATCCTCCCGTGAAGAAGCGAACCGGGAAGCGCGAACAAGTCCAGTTCGCCTTCCTTCAAACCCGCTAATCCATCCTCTATTGAGGTCACAGCGGCCACTTCAAGTTCGAGTTCGCCCACCGCATCAGAAGCCAAGAAATCTTCCAAATGTCTTGATGTGAGACAGTGTGGATGATCCAGTGATGCGATGTTTAGTCGATTTTCCACAGCGTCCACCTCGAGGGGGGAGCACGCAACGTGCCCAGCCGCGGGGCCGCACTCTCGTTGATATAGGCAACCCCTCACGAAGAAACTCCATGGTCTCACTTCGAAATGTTCGTCGTAGCCTTGAGCGGCGTCGAGATCGCGTCGATGAAGCGCTGGAGGATTTGGTGCAGGAGCGGATGACCAAGAGCGACGCGCCTGCGATGAGCCTAGCCCGTGACATTCTGTTAGCGGGTGGTAAGAGGATTCGTCCGGTACTCGGATTGCTGGCATACGAGGCCGTCGGCGGCGAGGATGTCGATTCGGTAATGGATCTCGCTATCGCCGCCGAATTGCTCCACACAGCGACATTAATCCACGACGATATCTATGATCAATCGAAGACTCGTCGAGGAGTTCCAACCCTACACTCGACCCATGGAATATCTCATGGTATCATCGCTGGAGACTATCTGTTCGTGCTTGCATTCTCTCTTGGTGGTCGGTGCGAAGAACGGATTGTAGAGAGGATGGGGGAGGCATCTGCGAACATCGCAGCTGGGGAACTTCTGCAACTCAAGCACATTGGTGACCTCGGAACGACTCCTGAGGATTACTACGCAATCATCGATGGCAAGACCGCCGGTCCTTTTGCAAGTGCTTGTGCATGTGCCGCGATGTTCGCCAACGCACCCGAAGAGGTCGTTGACCTACTCGATGAATTTGGATGGGAAGTGGGTAGAGCCTTCCAATTGGTTGACGATTTGTTGGATTTGACTGGGGACTCCTCAATGGGTAAACCGCGCGGAACAGATGTCCAAGATGGCAAGATGACTCTACCCCTCATTCACGCTCTGACGATGCTTCATGGTGTCGAGCGTGAACAACTCGCCGATGTTTTACAGAATTTCAGTGAGGATCGCTGGGGCGAGTTGACCGAGTCGCTAGAGATTGCTGGTTCGTTTGATTACGCACGGCAATTGATTCAGAATCACATCGACCGCGCGCAGAAAGCTCTCGATCGACTGCCTGATTCTGAGGCGAAGTCATTGATGATCGAGATTGCTAAGCAGTCTCGCAGCCGTAGGACCTGAGGTGCTAGGATAGGCTGCAAGCCGTTGGATTCTGGTGATTTTCATGGTTGAGCGAACCGATTGGGATGTCATCGTCATTGGAGGCGGGCCAGCAGGTTCGACTGTTGCTCGTTACGTTGCAGAGGGTGGAAAGGACGTCTTGGTAATCGATGGTCGTGATTCAATTGGTAGCCCGTTACAATGTGGAGAGTTAGTCCCGAGTAATGACGAGATGAGACGGCTTTGTCCTGATGTTCCCGATATCGATGATTTACTTCAGACACCCGAAGCCGCGATTTCTCTACGCACTTCTGAGATGCATTTGGTCCCTCCATCGGGACGGCCACTTCGCTATCCATTCGAGGGGCTTATGCTAGACCGAGTTGCCCACGACGAGTGGCTTGTTGATTTGGCTAAATCGAAGGGTGCGAATTATCTCACCGA
>TARA_B110000263_G_scaffold166574_1_pt1 | contig 12709 bp, 8 predicted proteins | sample TARA_B110000263 | Tara Oceans TARA_B110000263 (sample SAMEA4397730) | marine metagenome | biome: Polar Biome; feature: [MES] marine water layer (ENVO:01000295) within the mesopelagic zone...; material: water (ENVO:00002006), including particulate matter (ENVO:01000060) such as......
TATAATTGGAAGATCTCCCTCACCATTTCCAATGACAACAACCTTTGAATTTGGTGATTTTGCAATCTCTTGAGTAGCCTCAATACCTTTCCATTTTAACAGTTGAGGAGTAATTGTTCTAGTAATAATCCTTTGAAAATCTGAAATTCCTTTTGCTTCAATTTCTTTTCTTTCAGCCTCTTTTCTAGCTTTATCAATCTTAAATTCATACTCTAATGACTCTTGTTCTTGTTTTAATTTCTGTTCAATAGCAGTTCTAAGTGTTAGAGGAAGAGTAACATCTCTAATTAATATTGCATCTAAAGTTAAATATTTAGACTGAACTTTATCTCTAGTAAGAGCTTCAATTTCATCTTCAATAGCCTCTCTCTTTGTAGAATACAGTTCCTCTGGTAGATAATTTCCAATAACTTCTCTAGTTACTGATCTAATCTCAGGCTTTATAATACGTTCTAAATAATTTCTCCCAATCTCATCATGAAGATATCCAATTTTATCTGGAACAGGCATATATCTAAATGATAAATCAATTTTAATTGAAAGTCCATTTTTTGATAATACCTCCATTTTTTCAAATGTCTCATGTATCTTAACATCATAAACAAACATTTCATTCCAAGGAGCTATTATTTGAAAACCTTGTCCATATACTTCATCTTTATCTAATCCTCCTCCAAACTTCTTAAATAGAACTCCTTTTTCTCCAGAATCTATTGTTAAAAACATACTTGAGCCAAAAAGTACTATAAAAATTAATCCTGCTATACCTAATATTAATGTTTTTGGCAAACCTTGATTTTCCATAATTTATTTTTTTAATTGTTTATTTAATTTGATTTGATCTTTCTTTCTTTTATTTAGAGTGCTAATATACGAGTTAGCTCGTTTATCACCTAATGCTTTAGCTTTTTTTGCCCAGTCAATGGAAGCGTCAAGAAATCCCTTAATTTCTGACGCCAAAGCCATATTAAAAGAAGATCTAGCAGCAACTTTTGTATCAGATGAATTTACTCTATCTTTCCAAATTTCAATTGCCCTATCCCAGTCTTCATTCTTAACAAATTTGCTAGCTTTCTTAAGACTATCGTCTTTACCAATATAATAGATTCTTCTTGCTTTTATCCATATTGGAGATATTCTCTTACCAAATTGAACTCCTGCAAAATCCCCAGATTGTTTTAGTGCAGAAATTACAATAGGTAAATTCCTTTGAGCATCCTCATTTGACTTGCCCCACGCTTTAAAATCTTTTAACTCAGTAAATTTATTTTCATCAATAATTTCTTGTTTATTATTATCATAAATTCTCCATCCTGATTCAATCTTCATCTCTAAAATTGCCTGATATCTTAACTCAACACTCTTCTTGCCTTTTCTTTTTATTGTTCTTTTAATAGGCTTACCAAAAAAAACTCTAGAATCAGAATCAAAAGTTTCTAGTACAATAAGTGCATCAGCATTATATGAACTACATATTTTATTAACCTTCTTCCATTTTAAAGGCATTGAAAATGATGATGTTCCTGTTCCTTTAAGTTCTAACTCACCAATATTCTTAATGTTAAATCTATCTGAATTGTCTAATAAAGAAACTAATCCATCAATACAGTATTCTGAACCTTTCTTATCTAGCCCTATCCCTTCACCAGTAACAAATCCCTCAATAATATTGCCAGCCAAATTCTTTCTTGATGGAGAAGTTCTATTAGCAACAACAACTGTTTTAACATCTTGGGATAAAGTAATATCAGCAGGTCTCTGAATAGATACAAGTACTGAAGAAGTTGTACAGGATGAAATTAAAAAAACTAAAGATAAAATATATTGAATTCTCATATTTCTAGATTAGACCATTAAATTTTCTTATAAACCATTCTACTGCTATGACCAGTAACAAAGCTAATAAAATCCATTTAATATCAATAATTTGTTTAAGTGTATCTTCAAAACTAATAATTGTTTGATTGTTTTGTTGATCTTTAACTAAAATAGCTAACTCACTAATATTTTTCATTAAAAAAGATTTTCCTTTTGTTTGCTGACTTAAATTAAATAATAATTGATGATCAGCTATAGATTTTAAATATTCAATCTGTATAGGCTTTATAATAAAAGAACCCCTTTTTATGTAATCATTCTTTTTAAGACGAGCAATAAATTTATATTTTCCAACTTCTAACTCACCAATATCTAATAAATACTTATTATCATATTTATCAAATATAAAATTAAACTCTTTATTATTATTAGTAACAGTAAGATCAATATCATTTATATTATCTAGCTCATAACTATCATTATAAACTTCAGCTTCAAGAACAACTTTATTACTCTCATTAATTTCTTTATCATAAAACAATCTAAACTTACTTTTATCTTCTTTAACTAAAAGAAATTGTGTAATCTTATTAAAGATATCATTAAAATTATCATTATTATTATTTAAGTAGAAATCCTGTAAACGCCATTTCCAGAAACCTTCACCAAGTATAAGACCAACTTTTCTATTATCAACATCATCAAAAACACAGATTGGATTATCATTTGTAAAATTCCCAACCCTCTGATTCAACATTATATTAACTGAAGGAGAAATATCATATATACCAAATGAAGAGAATAAAGGAGGCATAGATATAATCATATCTTTAATGTTTTCTGAAATTTGAAATGAGTTAAAATCCTTATTTATGCTAATATAGACTTCGTTGTTAGAAGATTTCTCTTTAAAATTAATTCTCGGCATTAAGGAAGAATAAAAATTAAAATCCTGTTTGCAGAAAATTAATAAAGGTGTTTTTATTGTAGATAATAAATCAACTACATCATGGCTTCTCTCAGATAAAGAATGTAAAATAATTAGATTATAATCTAAAAAATTATTATCAAAACTATCTGTTTTTATAACCTCTAAAATATAATTCTTATTTTCATCAATCACACTCACAAATGATGCAATATCAGGGTGAATATCATCATATAATAGCAAAATTTTATATCTAGAATTAATCACGTCAAGAAAAAAACTAAATGAGTTATTAGTAATTAATACCTCTCCTTCTAAGACAGAAATATTAGCAGTAAAAGATTGAATACCAACCTCTGAAGCATTTAATTCAACTGGAACTTTAATAAATTCTTTATCACTTAGTATTTTAATAGATTTATTAAATATTAATTTTCCATTACTTTCAATATTTAGAATTACAGTTCTACCCATAAATTTATCAGATTCAATAAATATATTTGAAATAAAATTATTTCCTAAAAAAACAATATCGTTGTGCTTAACATCTGTAATCCTATTATCTTTTAGAATAGTAGTATCTCCTAAACATATAGTATGTATTGGAATATTAGAATTATCAGAATATAAAGGATTACTACCAATATTATATATTCCATCACTAGCAATAATCACAGAAGACAAATTTTTATTTGAAAATCTAGAATAGACATCATTTAAAACACTGCTATAGTTAGTGAGTATTCCTGAATTAACATCAGTAAAACCATCATATATTTTGTCTGAAAAATGATATTTATAAACTTCCATATCACTAAATTCATCAGCTAAATTATCTAACTCAATTTTAATATTTTCCTTAATAGACTCAGATGCATCTTGTAATATTACTACAATAGGTTTTTCATAAATCTTAGTAGAAGACTTGATTACTGGATCTAATAATAAAAGTGCAAGAGAAGAAATTAATATAAATCTTAGAAAAGACAAAAAATATAGAACCCTTCGACTTAGAAAAGATTGTTGTTTATAATATAATACAAGAGAGTAAACTAGACCTAATAGAAAACATAATATAATTAAATTACTAGAAAAAATAACACTAGAAAACATTAGATTATGTTAGCATGCCACCACAAACATTAATAACCTGACCAGTAATATATGAAGACATATCAGAAGCTAGAAATAATGTAGCATTAGCAATATCTTCAACATTTCCAGTTCTTTTTAAAGGAATACTCTTAGCCCATTCTACAACCTGATCATTATTTAAAGATTGAGTCATCTCGGTTTCTATAAAACCAGGAGCTATAGCGTTACATCGAATGTTTCTAGATCCAAGTTCGAGAGCAGTAGATTTGGTAAAGCCAATAATAGCAGCTTTTGAAGCAGCATAATTAGCCTGACCTGCATTTCCCTTAACACCTACAATAGAACTCATATTAATAATAGATCCATTCCTTTGTTTTAACATTGGCTTTAGAACAGCTTTAGTGAGATTAAAAACAGAATTCATATTTATTTTCATAACATCATTAAAATCCTCTTCACTCATTCTCATAAGTAAATTATCTTTAGTAACTCCAGCGTTGTTAACTAAAATATCAATTCTTCCAAAATCTTCCATTACCTGATCAACCAATCTAATTGAAGCATTAAAGTCAGATGCATCTGATGAATAAGCCTTTACATTTACACCATAATCCGAAAGAGTTTTAACCAACTTAGATGTATCAGCATTTGTTTTTCTACAAGTAAAGGCAATGTTTGCCCCTTGTTGAGCAAATTTATCAGCAATACCTTTTCCAATACCTCGAGAGGCTCCTGTTATAATAACATTTTTACCTTCTAAAATTTTCATAGTATTTTTTTAATTATGCAATAAATTTATAAATTATTTTCTTTAAGAAATAAGTTCTGCCATTAGATTTCCAATATTAGCAGGAGATTCTGCAACAGAGATACCACAATCTCTTAAAATTTGCATCTTTGCATCTGCAGTATCATCTTTACCGCCAACAATAGCACCTGCATGTCCCATTGTTCTTCCTGCAGGAGCAGTTTTACCAGCAATAAATCCAACCACTGGTTTTGTACCATTTTCTTTAATCCATCTTGCGGCATCAGCCTCAAGTTGACCTCCAATTTCACCAATCATAATTATTCCATCAGTTTCATCATCATTCATAAATAATTCTACTGCATCCTTAGTGGTTGTTCCAATAATAGGATCACCACCTATTCCGATAGCTGTAGATATTCCTAAGCCAGCTTTAACAACCTGATCAGCTGCCTCATAAGTAAGAGTACCAGATTTTGAAACGACTCCTATCCTACCTTTCTTAAAGACAAAACCAGGCATAATACCACATTTTGCCTCTCCTGGAGTAATAACACCTGGACAATTAGGTCCAATTAATGTACATGATTTATTATTAATATAGTTCTTTACTGTAATCATGTCTCTAGTAGGGATTCCTTCAGTAATACATATAATTACATTAATTCCAGCATCTGCAGCTTCCATTATAGCATCTGCAGCAAAAGGTGGGGGAACAAAAATTAAAGAAGTATTTGCTTCAACCGCATTTACTGCCTCAACTACTGTATTAAATACAGGTCTATCCAAATGAGTTGTTCCTCCCTTACCAGGAGTTACTCCTCCGACAACATTAGTTCCATATTCTATCATCTGCTCAGAATGGAAAGTTCCTTCATTTCCAGTAAATCCTTGAATAATTACTTTAGAAAACTTACTCACTAATACACTCATCTTTATAAAATTTTATTTAACCACAAAATTAGAACAATATGTCTAGTAACAAAGGATTTTAAATACTTTTGCATTATGAATTATTCAAATAATAATGATACTATTTGTGCTCTTGCAACAGGTGGTGGTATGAGTGCAATAGCTTTGATAAGATTATCAGGACCACAATCATTACAAATAGTCAATAATATATTTAGCAAAAATCTATTAGATAAAAAAAGTCATACAGTACATTTTGGTAATATTTTAGAAAATTCTAAAATAATTGATGAAGTTGTTATTACAATATTTCATAAAACCAAATCTTATACTGGAGAAGAAACAATAGAAATTTCATGTCATGGATCAAAATTTATTCAGAATAAAATATTAGAGATTCTAATATCAAATGGAACCAGAATAGCTAATCCTGGAGAATTTACCATGAGGGCCTTTAAAAACGGAAAATTAGACTTGTCTCAAGCAGAATCAGTTGCTGATTTAATTGAATCAGAAAGTGCTGTAGCTCATCAAACAGCAATCAATCATCTAAGAGGAGGGTTTTCTAAGAAACTTAAGTTAATGAGAGAAAAACTTATAGATTTTGCATCACTTATAGAACTTGAATTAGATTTTTCTGAAGAAGATGTTGAATTTGCTAATAGAAAACAGTTAAAAAATTTAGTTAACGAGATGCATAACGAGATAAGTAAATTAATAGAATCTTTCAAACTTGGAAATGTTATTAAAAATGGTATTCCAGTAGCTATACTTGGAGCTCCAAATGTCGGAAAATCAACTCTACTAAACACACTCTTAAATGAAGATAAAGCAATAGTATCTGACATTGCTGGAACAACAAGAGATTCCATTGAAGATGAACTTATTATTAAAGGATATAACTTTAGATTTATAGATACAGCAGGAATAAGAAAAACTAAAGATAAAATTGAAAACCTTGGTATAGAGAAGACATTATTACAAGCTAATAAATCTAGTATTATAATCTATATCATTGATGTAACATTAGATATTGATCAACAAATAAAAGACATCCAAAAATTAGAAAAAAGAGACCAAGAAAAGATTATTAAAGTTATTAATAAGACTGATCTCAAAATTGATATCAAGGATAAAATAGAGAATAGTATTTATATATCAGCTAAAAATCAGAATGGCATAGAAAAATTAAAAGAAAAAATACTAGATTTTACTAACTTTAAAGAATTATCTAATCATAACACAATTATAACTAACCAGAGACACTTGGAAGAACTAAAACAAACTCTAAAAGAATTAGATGTTGTTATAGAGGGCTTAAAAAATGGATTAAGCAGTGATCTGCTAGCAATTAATATTAAGCAATCATTATTTCATTTAGGCCTAATAACTGGGGAAGTCTCAACTGATGATCTACTTGCTAATATTTTTGGTAAGTTCTGTATCGGAAAGTAAACCTCTCTCCTATTTTCTTCTTAAATTAGCACCTTTATCACCTCGGGTTTTTGGTTTCTTATACTTTATTGCTCTTTCTTTACGCCATCTATCTCTATCATTAACTTGTTGATTTTTAGCATTTTTTTCATGAAACCCAGAATTTATACGATCCATTGTCTTAATATTTCTATTAATATTTTTATTATTAGCTCTATGTTCTTCAGAAGTTAATTTTTGAGCAATTTCAACATCTTTCGGAATTTCTAATTCACAAATTTTCATTTTCATTAACTCTTCAATATTATTTTTATAAAATTCTTCTTTTTGAGTATAAAACAATATAGAATTCCCTTCTTCTTCAGCTCTACCTGTACGTCCAATTCTATGCATATAATTCTCAGGAAATGTTGGTGTGTCAAAATTAACTACATGTGAAATTCTATCTAAATCCAATCCTCTGGCAATAATATCGGTAGCTATCAATATTCTAACTTTTCCTTCATTATATCTATTAATTGATCTAAACCTATAATTTTGTGATTTATTTGAATGAATTATTGCTAGATCAGATATAAAAAACTCTGAAAGTGATTCATATAATCTATCTGCAATTTTTTTACTAGAAACAAATATTAAAACTTTTTGCATTTTAACTTTATCACTTAAGATACTAACTAACAAGTTTTCCTTTGTAAAATAATTTGGGACTGAATATTTTGTCTGATTGATATTATCTAATGGTGTACCACTTAGTGCAATTTGAACTTTTTCTGCTTTACTAAAGAAACTATAAATTATCATTTCAATATCTTCAGTCATAGTAGCAGAAAACATTATATTCTGCTTTTTATTAGGTAAAAGTTCAAATATATTAGTCAGTTGAAATCTAAATCCTAAATCAAGCATAACATCGACTTCATCTATAACAACTTTCTTAATTCCTTTTAATTGCAAAGCACGACAAAGTGCTAAATCATATAATCTTCCTGGTGTTGCAACAATTATATCAGCACCATCTTGTAACCATATTTTTTGTGTATTCATATTAGTACCACCATATACACCAATAATTCTGCAAGTAATATACTTTGTTAACTGATTAAGAGTTTCTACAACCTGGGCAACTAACTCTCTTGTTGGCACAAGAATTAATATCCTTGGATTAGTCTGTGTAGAATAACTAAGTTCTTGTAAAAGAGGTAAACAATAAGCTATAGTCTTTCCAGTTCCAGTCTGTGCAATTCCAACTACGTCTTTACCAGATAATATTTTTGAGAAAGTTTCTTCTTGAATTGGAGTTTGATGCTTATATCCTAAATCTTCAATAGCATTATACAATTGCTGATTTAGGTTAATTTCATTAAAATTACTCATATATATTATTTTTTTCATCTAGTTCTAGCCATCTTAATTCCTTTTCATCAATCATATTTACTAAGACTCCTAATCTTGTACTAAATTCAATCATTTTTTCTGTAGAAATATTAGTATTTTGAATATCACATTCAAGTCTTTTTCTTTCATTCTCTAAGTCCACAAGTTCTTTCTCAAGATTATCATATTCGTATTTTTCATTAAATGACAATTTCTTTCTTTGAGATTGCAATTTTGAATTCTCTTTTTCTAAATGTTGAATTTTTTTAAACTCTTTTTCTTCTTTTATTTCCTGTGCTCTATACTCAGAATAAGAACAATAATAATCTTCAATAATACCATTGCCTTTAAAAACAAAAAGATGTTCTGTTAATTTGTCCATAAAAAACCTATCATGAGAAACTAAAATTAAACAGCCCTTATATTGCAATAGAAATTCTTCCAATTTTGTAAGTGTAAGTAAATCTAAATCATTAGTTGGCTCATCTAAAATTAAAAAATTGGGATTTTTCATAAGTACAGTCAGAAGGTGTAACCTTCTGCGTTCACCACCACTAAGTCTCTTTACTTGAGTAAATTGCATCTCTGGTGTAAACATAAAGTGTTCTAATAATTGTGAAGCACTGACTTTCTTCCCATCAGACATTACAATAAACTCAGCAATATCTTTAAGAATCTGTATAACTCTCCTTTCTTCATCAATTTCTAATCCTAATTGAGTAAAATAACCATAATTAATAGTTTCACCAAGATTAATTTTTCCACTATCTACTTTCTCTAAGCCCGTAATTATATTCAGAAATGTACTCTTACCTACACCGTTTTTTCCTAATATTCCAATACGCTCACCTTTTTTAAAGGTATAATCAAATCCATCAAGAATTATTAGACTATCATAAGATTTTTTTATGTTTTTTAACTCTAATATCTTACCTCCAATTCTATCCATTTTAACATCAATATTAAGCTCCTTAATAATTCTTTTTGAGGTTGCTTTTATCTTAATTTTATTAAAATTATCAATCCTAGCTTTTGATTTAGTTGTTCGTGCCTTTGGGGATCTTCTTATCCATTCTAACTCCTTTTTCATGAGTTTCTGTGCTTTAGCAATTTCGACATCAAAATTACTCTCTCTCTCTGATCTTTTTTCCAAAAAATAAGCATAATTCCCTTTATGATGATATAAATTACCACCCTCAAGTTCAATAATATGGTTACAAACTCGCTCTAAGAAATACCTATCATGAGTAACCATTAATAAAGTAATATTTTGTTGTTGTAAGTACTTCTCTAGCCATTCAATCATAGTAATATCTAAATGATTAGTAGGCTCATCTAATAATAAAATATCAGCATTTTCTAATAGCAAAAGGGCCAAAGCAAGTCTCTTTTTCTGACCTCCAGATAATATTCCAACCTTTTGTGAAAAATCATTGATATTAAATTTTGATAGTATTTGTTTACTTCTTCTTTGATAATCCCATGCATTATTCTTATCCATCTCTGCAGTAAGATCTTCTACTGACTTTTCTGAATAAGAAGTAGGCATATCACTATGATTATAAACAGCTTGTTCATATTCCTTTACAAGCAAACTAATTTTATTATGTGCGCTATTTATTAGTTCATTTATAGTTATATCATTATTAAAAGTAACATCCTGAGAAAGATATGAAATCTTACATTCATTTCTAAATACTACTTTACCAGAATCAGCAATATCCTCGCCCGATAGTATCTTGAGCATAGATGATTTTCCAGTTCCATTATTAGCAATAAGTGCCATCTTATCTCCTTTAGATAATCCAAAACTAAGATTTTCAAAAAGGATCCTTTCACCAAAGTTTTTACCTAACTTTTCTACAGACAACAAATTCATAGTAAGTATTTTTTTTAGTAAAATAAATAGTCTTAAAATCTCATGACAAGATTAACTTATTTATTTCAAAAAATTCTCTTTAAAATCAGTTAATATGATCTTCACATTATCTATTTCACAAAGATCTCTAATCTTATCTTTATCTTTATCTTTAATCATATTATTAGTCCAACAATGAATATAGTAATTTGGGAACTTCCTAGAATAAAAACCTACACTAGAATAAGGCATAGAAATAGCATATGGTTTATATTTTAATAGGTTGTTTTTAATTTCTACAATATTAAAAATACTAGCTAGAAAATGAAAATCAGGCAGCCAATAACTAATATAGAAACCCTCATCTTGAAATTTATCTAACAAAATAATATCTTTAGATTCAATAATTAGATTTGATTTAATTTTATAAGTATCACATATCTTGTTCATTAAAGATATTGACAAATTAACATTATCAGAATTAAGATTTTTAAAATCAATCCAAAACTTTAAAGACAATATACTATCAGTACTTGCAAAATATCTTTGCAAATTTATATTGCTATACGTTCCATGGTGTTTAATGTCAAAACATTGATTCTTTGAATTATAAAAAACATCAATTTCAACTCCTTTAAAATCTTTTGATAACATATTAACTTCATCAGTACTAAGCACTCTATGTGGCCAAAGCTTATCAGAAGAATCATAAAATATTTCTCCAGTTATACTTACATGACCATTTTTATTTTCCAGTATTTCTTTTTGACCATGAATTCTTGAAAATGGTATAGTATAAAAAATTATGTAAAAAATAATGAACATACATAAAATGACATATCTAAATTTCATATCATTTAATTCTTAATTTATTATAAATCATTGATTGTGAATATACCTGTTTAAATGATTTTAAGTTTATTAAATCTATTGAATCATTAGGAATTTCATCAGTTAAATTCCAGTTGGAATAATTAGTATATTTTTCGTCAATATTATTTAAATATCCATTCTCTGTGATGAAACAATACCTGTTATTATTATAATGAAGAGCCCACCCTCTCTTTTTAAATACAGATTCTCCAAAAGAAAAATAAGGTTTGTTGTAATCTAAATAATCTAGTATAGATGGCATAATATCAATATGTTGAGTAATAGTATTGTTTTCACCTATAAGACTATCTTGTGGAGAATAAAAAAGCATCGGAATAGAATACCTTCCAATTTTATTTTTATAGTCTTTATTACTAGATTTGGGAGATGTATGATCTGCAGTAATAACAAAAATAGTATTGTTAAACCAATCTTCATTCTTTATTGAATTAAAGAAGGTTTTTAAAGAATAATCAGAATACGAAATTAACTTATGAATCTCTAAATCACCATCATCAAACTTATCATTATATTTTTCAGGGATATTATAAGGAGGGTGAGCTGAAAGGGAAAAGAAAGTTGTGAAAAATGGTTTAGATTTATTTTTAAGTTCTTTTGCAAAGAAATTAAAGAACGGTTCATCATATATTCCCCATGTACCATCATAATCATCAGAATTATTATATTCCTCTAAACCATAATAACTATCAAAACCAGCTTTTTTAGTATAACCATAAAAACCCATTGTCCCTCTAGTACCTCCGTGAAAAAACGAAGTTGAATATCCAACTTTAGATAATATTGAAGCAAGACTATTGAAATCATTTTGTGCATATACAGATGTTATAAATGGTGTATTAGAAAGGTTAGGTATAGAAGCAGTAATTGCTGGAAGAGCTTCGATAGATCTTAATCCATTAGAAAAAGTATTATTAAAAACTAAAGAATGATTTGATAAACTATCAATGAATGGAGTTAAAGTTTTATTGTTAAAAGAACCAACAAATTCTTTTGAAAGGCTCTCCATAATAATTATCACAACATTCTTCTTATCCATTATACCATTATTTCCTGATTTAACTGGATTAAAGATGGTATTAACAAATTGCTTGTCAAAATAATTATAAGTATCTAAAGTATTGTTAATAGAATGTAGAAAACAAAAAGGAGTATTAAGAATAAGGGCTTGAAAATGATTAGAAATTTCGGCAGCATTAGTAACCTTAATTGGTTTTAATTGTAAACCTCCTCTTGCTCCAATAATAAAAAAAAAGGAAGCAATTAAGAAAATTATAATTGATCTCGAAATTGATCTAATGGAAACAAGTATTCTTGAGGGATTATAATCAGAAACTCTAGTCAATAAAAAAATCTGAAATAACGAAAGTAATAATAGAGGCCAATATTTAACAATGTAACTAGGTAGAACTTGTATTGAATCATTACCAAGAAATAATAAATCAACAAAATCATATGTTATTCTTTTCTGATTAAATTGAAAAAACTCAATATCAATATTATTTAATAATATGAAAGGTATGTTTACAAAATAGAATATAAAATTAATAAGTTTTTTATACCACTTTTTATAATGTAAATTAATAGGGAAAATTAAAAGAACAAAAACTACACTATTTATATACAATAAGATAGAAAGATCAAAACG
>TARA_B110000263_G_scaffold23716_1_pt1 | contig 12659 bp, 8 predicted proteins | sample TARA_B110000263 | Tara Oceans TARA_B110000263 (sample SAMEA4397730) | marine metagenome | biome: Polar Biome; feature: [MES] marine water layer (ENVO:01000295) within the mesopelagic zone...; material: water (ENVO:00002006), including particulate matter (ENVO:01000060) such as......
ATCCCGGCAACTACCAGACCTGTAATGCCGGGGTCAGCAGGAGAAGCAAACTTGGTCGCAAGGCAACTGTCCGCTCCTAGGAGTGGTAATGTTAGAGTCCCCGGTAGAGACTTAGCACCGGGCGGAATACCTGCGGGATAAAAGATGAAATGGCAGCCAACAGTCGAGAACAAAAAATTATTCAAGAAGCCTTCGCCCGGTTTTTTACAGCTACCACGACTCGACTTAAAGCAGTCGAAACAGCACTCGGAGACACAAACATCCCTGATGTGCCAGAATCAAGACGCAGAAAAAAACGAGCCATACCTACCTTTGTAGCACGTTCACCGTTCGGAGATATTTAAATGGCACGCTACCTTATGGTTCCACCCGCTCTATCTACCAAACTTCCGGGCGTATCGGAGATGCAGTGGGCATCTATTGAGTTTTCAGATTCATCAAGTAATGATGCGATATATTCCCAGATGGAAAAGTTCTTTGACAGTGAAACTGCAAGGGCGTTTTCAATCAGCCCCGCAGGTTCACCATCAGGGAAACAAGGCTCAATACATGCTGGCGACCTTGCCAGTCGAAACCCTCGGCAAAGCGAAGAACCCACTGACCCTTTTAACTGGGAACGCTTCAAAAGCAACATGAAAGGAATAGCGACTGGCGATTTTGGATTAGATTCAGACGCTTCACCATTTCCCGACCAGCAGGCATCGCCTATGGGACAGTCTTCCACTGACATGCAATTAGCAAACATATCTCCAGAGGGTCGCTTAACCCACAGAGACTTTCAGACATACTTTGGGGATTTAGATAAAGGGATTGCGGATTCATCATTTAAAGCTGCTGAAGCAGCAGTTAGTTCGTCCGCTGAACCGGGAACGTATGAAGTTACCACGACTACATTAGACGGTATTAAAAATGTAATTACCGTCCAAGCCAGCAGTCTCGGCGAGGCTAGGAAGGTCGCCTCAGCCGAGATGGAAGTTCGCTCAAAGATAGGAGCGGTGAAACAAAAAGCCGCCCCTGTTGCCGCAGCTGAAAGCGCAGCATCGGCGATGCTGAATCAGAGCAGTATTGATATTGAGCAGTTTCTCGCCTCAATACCAGTAGACAAGCGGGTATATGAAGTAGAACAAAACGGTCAGATAGTTCCTTTAGAGAACCCACTAGTTACAGCTATGCTTGCGCTGGCTCAAACAGGGGTTACGTCTGTATCAAACTTAGAAATTCAAAGACTAGCAGCCAACAACGCTACTGCCATAGCTGAATTTAATAGGGATGCCGAAATTCAGATAGCAACAGACCGTGGTGCTACTGACACAGCCATTGCCACTATTCGCTCTAAGGCAGATATTGACATTGCCAACTCGCAAGAGATGGCTACTCGCTTTGCTGCTGAACAGCAACGGGTTACAGACAAGTACGTTGCAGATAGCCAAGCTGGAGCTGCTACAGATGTTGCCACAATTCAGGCAGGGGCTTCTGGACCTTACGGCTTTTTAGGACCAATGCCTGAAGGCGGGTACACAGAAGACCAACTCGACCTTCTTAAGTCGTTAATTAAAGCTGAGCAGCAAGGGGCTACTGACGCAGCCGCCGCAACAAAAGCTGTAGGAGAGGCACAAGCCGCAGCCGCAAAAATTGGGGCGCAAGACAACGCATTTAGTTTTGCGGCGGGACAAGGAAGAGATGAAGCTGGGAATCTCCTTGTTGATGCTGCGGAAATGGCTCAAATATCGTCCAACACTCCTGCCGCTCTTGCGGCGCGGGCGCAAGTTGAGGCTGCCCAAGCATCAGCAGAAGCTCACATGCAAGCTGTTGGGCTAGAATCCTCTCGCCAGCTTGAGGCAGCAAAGGCAAGAGGGGCAACTGATTTAGAAATTGCGACCCTCACTACTCAAGCGCAAAATCTTCAAAATAACCTCCAGACTACATCTAACCAGCTCATAGCAGGGTTGCAACAGCAAGCCCAAGAAGCGGTTGCGACTACTCAGGCTGGAGCTGTTACTGACGCTGCTGCTACTCAGGCAGGAGCGCAAACAACCGTTGCCCAAACTCAAGCAGGGGCGGTTACTGGTGCAGCGACCATTGAAGCTGAAGCTGCTGAAGCAATAGCCGCATTACAAAATATTGTAGGCTTGGACGAAAACACTAAAGCCTTAGCAATTGCACAGTTGCAAACAGAGGCACAGCAAGCAATCGCAGGGCTGCAAGCAGATGCGACAACTGGCGCAGCCACAACTCAAGCAGGAGCTACTACTGGAGCAGCTCAAATTCAGGCTCAGGCTGCTGAGGCTATTGCTCAGATTCAAGCTGATGTGAGCATGGATGAAAACTCCAAAGCGGTTGCGATTGCAAATATACAAACCCAAGTCCAGCAAGCCATAGCTGAACTGCAAACTAGCGGAGCTACAACTGCTGCTGCCACGCAAGCACAAGCAGCTTCGCCTTATGGATACCTTGCTGGCGGCGGTCAACTTGCCGACGTTCAGGCTATTTTATCCGGGCAGTACAACCCGTTCGGACAAGATTCAGCGGACATGCTGAACCTAGCAAGAGCGCAAGCATCTGGCGGTCTTACAAATGAAGCAAATATTCTTGGAGTTCAACAGGCTGCTGCGGCAACAAATCCTTATGCTGCAACTCAACTTGGGCAAGACTCAGGAAGAATTGACCAGATACTTCGGGGTGGGTTAACTGCTGAACAACAGCGACAACTTACTCTTTCAGGTCAAGCCGGGCAGATGCAGGGCAACTACCTGAACTACATCTCTAATCCTTTTGCGGTAGGTGCGTCACAGACTCTCAGCGGAGGGACTGCTGCTCCTTTCAGCCAGCAACAGCTACAACAGGTGTCAGACTCCCCGTCAGGGACGATTCCTTCATTTGCTGTCGGGTTAGGTACAAGTCCATTTGCCTTACCTGAAACACAGTCAATCGGTTCAGCGCAAGGTCTTCCAGCAAACTTTACACTTGGAGATTGGGCAAACCGTTCAGATGTTGAGCAACAATCTGTTGCAGGGCAACTCAGCCCTTACGGAATAACACCTAACATGATTGGAGAACGAGCCGCTTCCTACACACCGGGCAGTACGCAAACAGTAAGTTCTTACACATGACCTCACCTTTCAAATTTGAAGACCCTTTTGAAAAGCTAGAACGCATACGCAATATGTTTTCGGCTGGAATCGCTGACGCATCTGCTCAGTCTATTAATGACAGAGCGGGACAGCAGCCTCCTGCCCAAATAGACCCTAATACCCTTACGCCTCAAATGACAAGCGCACCGCAACCTGATGAGGCTGGAGGACGTAAAAGTTTCTTTGAACGGATGCAATCTTTTGCTGAAGTTGTCCCCGGAACAATACTAGCTAACTGGGCAAGGCGTATTCCGGGCGAGCAAGGAACATTTGAAAAAAATCTAAATCAAGTAAAGCAAGATTTAGAAACTTCACACGGGCAAGCAACTAACCCTTGGCAATCTCTGCGACGAATCGGCATGGAAAATGCTGAAGCGTGGCGTAGAACAGACATGCCTTCAATAAACCTTGACGTTAACCCATTTGGTCCTATCAACCTACCGGGAGACAGGACTTTCGACAGGGTGGACTTCGGAGTTAAGGGTGCAGCCGAACTAATCGCAGACCCGTTGAACTACATTCCATTTGCCGGTATTGCAAGCAAGGGTGTTAAAGGCAGCGCAATGGGGCTAAGGGCTGCTGGAGCAGGGACGGTTGTTGAAGCTATATCTCACAGCAAGAACGCAGCTATTGATTTAACTCAGTCTTACAAGAACATTATCAAGCCGAGAGCTGACCTGCCTATACCTGCTGGAACGGTTGCCGAAAGAGTACGGCAACGACAGAGCGTAATGGCAGAATCTAAATTTCCTTTAAACAGCTTGGAGGCTGACAAAACAGTTGAAGAGTTGCGAGTGTTCCGGGGCATAAGCGGAACTGGCGACCCTCTCGACCCTACTAGCGGGTTGAAAGGAGCTAAGCAACTTGATGACTTTGTTGCTGGACCGGGTGTCTATGTATCCAGAAGCCCTTATCAAGCAGAGGGTTTTTCTGGAGGGTATAAAAAAGGGAAGGTTCAAGAATATGAATTAGACCTTTATACAAATGACCAAAGCATGTACGAAGGAGTCCTGAACTTACACGACGATGTAGATTTACTTGAAGCTACCCAGCCCAATCTCTTCACACGACTAGATGAAGATTTCGATAGCCTTTGGTTTTCAGGTATTGAAAGAGCAAAAGGCTCCGATGTAGGAAGTTGGTTTTTCAATGTACAAGCTAAGTATTCCGAAACGGAGTTGCGGGTATTACGCAGGAAAACAAATGCCGGAGAGATAACTGAAAAGCAATACGAAAGGCAATCTAAAGAAGCTATAGCTACTGGGCAAAAAGAGTTTAATGAAGACCTGCTTAAAGCTGGTGTAAAGGTTATAGATAACTCTGCCGCAGACGCAGAAAAAGAATTAATTGTTCTTGATAAATTTATATTAAAACCTGTTGAATCTCGAAGAGTTTCTTCTGTTCCTGAAGTCCACATGCGCCCAGACGCTCAAGAGATTGTTGAGGGGTTTGTAGACACTGCGTCTACTGAAATACCTTCATGGGTTCAGAAAGTAAAAGACGGGAGCATACTCCCCGGTATGGAGGGGTTGCCTCCGCTTCGTTGGGCTTTTTCTAAAATAAACCCCCTTGTGATGATGCCTACTGGTGGCGACAGCGTAGCAAGAACTAGGTCACTTGCTTTAACTAGCCATCAAATAAGGCAGTCACGGGACGGTGGGCGAGTCCTGCACTCTGTTACAAACCTAAGTGCTGTAAATGGCTACAGTAAAACTAAGGACGGATTGTTTGAGTCGAGAAACTTTTCAGGGGTGTTCGATTCTCAAGAGGGCTTCCTGCAAAACGTAGTTGATGCGGACGGGAAACTTGTTGTCTGGGCTACTGAAGGTCGAGACATGAATAAAAACAATTTGTACGCCTTGTTTGAAGGTGCTTTTGCTGAAGACTACGGGCTTGATTTTTCTAAAAAATTCAAAGGCGAGATACAGCCCAGTCTTCAAGAGCTTACCCCTGCAAAGTTCCTTAAGGGTGAAGGGCTGATTACAGAACTTACTGATGAAAGCATTGAAGAGCTTATTAGTAAGGGATTGAGCAGGGACTTTGTTGACCAAGCATTTGCAATAAAGCAAGTTCAAGACTGGGCAGAAGATGCCAAGATGCTTTTGAAGGAGCGTGGAGTTCCAGTTCAGGAAGTCTACCCTGAAGATTCTGCGTGGTCGTATATTTTCAGACAGGCTGTCAGCATAGAAGGCAGAGACTTATCCGGTAGAGGAAAGATTGCTGGCTCTGTTCCGACCTATGGCAAAGACAGAAGCTATGTCGGAGAAGATATTCTTGACAGCTTATTCACAAGGAATGTTAAGTACAGAGACAACTTCCTTGTTGCGGGTACTGACTTCATGGATAGTGTGTACAAGTCTGTAAGAGATACAGACCTACACAATTCATTCAAGAAGGTAGGAATAGAACTTCGTAAAGAGCATCTTGAAGCTCCTCAAAAAGCGTTCAAGGCTGCTGCGCGAAACAGGCAGTTAGGTGAGTCAGCGATTGGGCAGGTTAGAAAATTACAAAGCGAAGCCAAGGGCGTAAAGAAAACTAAAATCCTAGATGCCCTGCCTAGTAAAGTTCGAGAGAACTTAGGGTTTGATGCTTCAACCATGCAAGCAGAGGACGTTCTTCAAACCCAAAAAGATGCGGTAGGTAAAGCCGTTGTTACTGCCAATGAACTTGCTAAAGAAGCAAGAGATATACAAGTAGCTGTTAGTAAACTTACTAATCGAAGCGCATGGAACTTCCTTCTTCGCATAGGTGTAGGTGGCACAGACGAAGCCATTACAGACTTAGGCTCTACGTTTGGAAATAAGTACCCGGAACTTGCAGCAGAGCTTAATAAACTCAAGGGCTTAGACACCCGTGTGAAGCAGAACACGCCTGTTACGGAAACTAGGGCTGTTGGAGTTCCAGTAACTAGCAGCAAAGTGAAACCCGCCCATACATATAAAGTAAATATATGGGGTGAAACTGTAATTGACGAGCCGTACACGCAGCCTTGGGTTAGTTACACAAAGATGCGGGATTCTGTCAGTAAGCAAATATCAGGTATGAAAAAACAGGTTGGCGTTCCGGGTGGGACTAAAGCCGTTTTGCCTAAAGATAATTTTATTATTGAAACTTACGCCGTAAAAGGCGGTGACTTTTCATACATAGTTGAAAATATAAAAACTACCAAAGGTAGTGCAACTAACAAATGGCATGTTTACATAAGGGACGGAAGTAAAAAGGGCGGCAGAATCAATAACAGCCCTTTGGTATTTGATGACCTGAAAGGCATTGACGAACTTAGTCCTGTTATTGCGTCCGATACTGCGGGTAAGCGCGGGTTTCAGCCAAGCTATATTCCAAGAGAAGGCGAAGCCTATCAAGCAACCCAACGCCAAATGAAAGTACAGACGAAGCTAGGCGACCCTGAAGCTGTTGAAGCCTTTAGTAAAGCTAGAAAGAAGCTAGCTAGTGCAATCAACAGAGATACAGGGGCAAAGGTACGAAACGCTAGAAGGGCTAAGGGAGAGGTAAAACTTTTCAAGGCTTATGGCGGCTTTACTGGTAGGCAAAGAGAGTGGATAAGAGAAGAGTTCCCTGCCCTGTTCAACGAATTGCAAAACGCTGTTGACATCGACGTTCCCGGCATAAGGCGAGAGCGTCTGCGTAAAGTTGAAGTAGCACTCAAAGAAGAAGTGAAAAGCCTCAAGGCAATAGAAAAGACAAAGAAGGCATTACTTAAAAAAGAGCGACAAAGATTCGGTGGACCTGTAACCGTAACTAAAGACTCGCTTGAAACCCGACAGGCACAAGAACTGTTTGGTGGCTATGTAAAGACAGGGGCGTATAGCGAATTTACTGGTAAGCACGCTTTAGAAATAGTTGAAGGCGAAAGCCATGCAAAGCTAACTAAAGCAGGCAAAGCCATAATTATTAGAGAAGCAAAGAAAGACAAGCTCCAATTCCTGAAAGGTCTGTACTTCAGGGAGGAAGATGTGGTGGCGATAGAAAAGGCTTTGCTTCCTTTTGATACATCAGGTGGAATCATAGGCAGGACACAATCTTTCTTCTTGCAAGATGTCCCTGCTGCTGGTGATATTGCCCGTGTGCTAAAAGCAGGTTTTGACTTTGGTGCGCCATTCTTGCAAGGCATACCGCTCCTTGCCCGCCGCCCTGATATATGGGCAAAGGCAACTGTACGGCATTACAAAATTGCTTTTCAGGGAAGAGGGTTCCATCAGGCTTACGTGCAGAAAAACATAGATGTTGTTCGCGAGATGGTTGAACTGAACATCCCCCTAGGAGCAGGGGCTACAGATTACTTCAACGCACTTCACAGAGGTGGAGCGATGGAGCAGCTTGGTGGCTTCATAAACACTAAGCTAGGGGTTGATGCGGCGATAGCAGGGGATAGCAGGTTAGCCAAAAAAGCAGGTCAGTCAGTCAAGGGTACTGGCGAAAAATTCATGGCTGTTGGTAAGACCTTTGAAGAATCATTTGAAGGATTTAACGACTATGCAAGAATTGAAATGTTCAAGGCTCTTCGCAACACTGCTGCAAAATCAGAAGGCGGTATGCAAGAGTTAGGTGCGTTTATCCGAAACATGACAGGGGCTTTGGATTCAACAGCACTGGGAGTCAGCCAGTCGCAACAAGCGTTTGAGCGGGGCTGGATGTTCTTTTCCCCACGGTACACAAGGGCTTCGCTTGCTCTTATGGCAGATGCCTTTCAAGGGGGTCTGCGTGGACAGCAGGCAAGGCAGACGTTTGTTCAGATGGCTGGAGGTGGAGCAGTTGCTTACATGGCGTTTGCTGGAGCATTAAGGCAGCCCATTAAACTTGACCCTAGACCAGTGAGTGAAGGCGGCGACGGTGCAAAGTTTATGACTGTAGAAATAAACGGTCAGAATGTCGGCATCGGAGGGTTCTGGACAAGCATGATTCGCCTCATCGGTAACACTGCAACTTGGGACGTTGATAGCCCGGCAGCTCTTATCAAGCCAAACACTAGAGATAACCCGATTGCTAGGTGGTTGCGCTCTAGGTCTGCTCCGACAACAGGGCTGGCAACTGATTGGTGGAACGGGGCAAACTTCCTTGGCGAAAGCATAGAAGGTGCAGGTGGTTGGTCGCAGCATATTCTCAAACAGACACTTCCATTTACTATTGAAAATGCTGTCTTTGAAGACGGTCCAATCTTCGGCAGGTTGACTGCTGGTGTTCCCGCTGAATTTGCAGGTGGAAGAACATTCCCTGTTTCAGCTTTTGAGTACAGGAACTTAGAGCGGGAAAGGTCTGCTCAGGCTAGGTTTGGCAAGGGATGGGATGAACTTAACGGTCTTCAAAAAGACTCGCTTGAAAACGACCCTAAAGGCGACCTAGGCAGGTTTACTGAGGTTGTCAGGAACGAAGCTACAAAGATTCAACCCGCTGACCCAAGAGGTGCAGAGCAAGCCATAAACGATTACTTCGAGGCAAGAAGAGGGGCGGAAATGACATGGCGTTCTTCTATCCGTGAAGGGGTTAACTTATTTGAAAACGAAGGTATCGACACAGTTGTATTCAAAGAGCGATACCTTGAGCCAGCTAACAGTAGGCGCAGAACCGAACTTGAACTGCAAAGAGAAGACGAGTCGTACTTAGAAGTTGAAAAATACTTTTCAGAACTTTCAGAGAAAAACGGTCCCTTACTCCCTGAAGACGAAGCCTTTGGGGAATATATCAACAAGATTGTTGCAGCAGATTTTACTCACCCTGTTGTCGGGTTTGACTTTCGGGCAAAAGACAAAGCTGAAGCAGCCTTTGGGCTGAAGTACGGGCAGGAAACGCTTCAGTACGTCAAGGATAGGTTTACTGCTGCAAGAGAATCTTACGACTTCCAGTTCCCTGCACTTATTGACGAGTTGTATGTGGGTAGAAGCAAGTTTGAGTACTACTTTAAAGACACAGAGGGTGAAGTTCTTTCCCGTGTTGATAACCCGGAATATGTCAAAGAGCAGTACGAGCGATATATATACATGTCTGAGTTAAACAGAAACGAACTAAAAGAAAAAGTACCAGAACTCAAAAGGTTCTTATCTATTTTGCAGAAAACTAGGCGTGCCTTGCGACAAGGCAATGCCGAGCTGGATGCTTTTTTATATCGGTGGGGCTTTACATCTACTTTAGCCCACGAAGTAAACGATTTTGTTGATGCGGAAGTGTACTACAGAACACACTCCGCAACGACGTTTCCTTACCCAGTACCAGAAAACTGATATATTTACACAAACTAAACGGGAGAGCTTACGAGCATGACGACCCCAAGTGACGGAGCTACGGCTCAAAGTGCAGAGCAGAATACTTCTACGGATGAAGCAGTAAAAACTGCTGCGGACACTGCAACTGCAAACCCTGAACAGGGGCTGGATTCAAAACTTGACCAGCTTTTCACTCAGCGATTAGACCAGTTCGGAAGAACTACAGAAACTCGAATTGCTGAAATAGAAAAGCGGGAACAAGGGCGAGCGCAGCAGTTCTGGAACGACAAGCTAAAAGAAGATAGAGGCGAACTTGCCCGTTTTATGGGCGATGTATCTCAAGTCTTAGACGAAGACCAGCGCGAGCAGCTTGATGCTCTTCGCGAAGACCGTCGCCGTAAAGACATTGAAGATAAGATAGAGCGATTTGAGCGTGGCGAACTGACACCTGTTGCAAAACAGCAAGCAGTTATGTCTGCTCAAGAACTCAATGTTCTCCGAACTTCGATTGAGGGAATGATGACAGCCGCAGGAATATCAGGAGTTGATGTATCTGACTCTAGGCTTTGGACAGGTTACTCAGAAAACATGAGTGTCACAGACGCTCTTGGAGTAGCTAGCCGAAACCTCCAGTCTGTTAAGCAACAACCTGCTACACCTGCCCCGCCAGCACCCCAAACCAATCCAAGACAAGCTGTCCCACCAAGCACTGCATCTGCACCTGCTACTCCAGCCGATGACTTCCAATCTCTAGGAGATTTGGCAGTTGCGTTCAGAGATAAACAAATTGATTCCACAACTTATTCTCGCTTAGCGCGAGACAAAGGCTGGTTATAGTTATGACAGTTGGACTAACTCTGTCGGATACTTCCAGTTTGGATGACATGTCGGCTATTGTGATTGCTTCGGCAATTGCAAACGTCGAACCTGCTGGTCCTGCGGCTGCACTTGTTCATCAAGTGCCTATTCCACAGGGCGCAAAGCAAGTCAACCTTCCCTTCTGGGGACGACAGGCTGCTACTGCACTGACTGAAGGAATTGCGATTCCTGAACCTCAGCAGGTCAACGTCACCGTTCGTAGTCTTACAGCTACCGAACACGGTATTCTCACGTTCGTGTCAGACAGATTGAAGCGACAGAACAACGAAAATGTATTAGCGCAAGTAGGTGTGATGCAAGGTAACGCAGTCGGAAGACTTCGTGACAAAGATGTAATCGCACTCTGGGGTTCAGTAGCCACAGACATCGGTGCTGCCGGTGCCGCTAACGACCTTGACGATATTGCAGGGGCTATTGCCTTCCTGCAAACAGACAACGACGCAGACTTCGGACCTGCCCCCGGCACTCCGAATATTGTTATTCACCCAGAGCAGCTACGTAGGCTTGCTTCTGCTAGCATCCCGCTTTCAAGCGGTGCTGTAGGCAGTACGCTTCCTCCGGGCGGCATCTCAGAAGACATCATTAAGTCTTACTGGCGTGGTAACGACCCAATCATGGGTTGCCCTATCTATGTAGATGGAAACATCACGCGTGATAGTTCAGGCGACTCTATTGGTTGTGCTTTCGTAGACATGGCTTTCTCTCTTGCTCAGGCAACAGAGATTGATTCAAACGACGACGACGACATTCGACTCCGTGGTACAGAAATTGTTACCGTTGCTGAGTGGGGTGAACTCGAAAACGTCGATAAGTGGGCAGTTACCTTGACGGGTGCTACCGACGCACAGACTTAACCTTGACTAAGGCGGCTTTGTAAATGACAACAGAAGTATCTTCGGGCAAAGACATGAACAATTTCTTTTCTCGAAACTCTAGGCGTATCAGTAATGCAAGTGACGCTGTTGGTGGCAACAGTGACAGTGCCTTTGCTATTGAAGACGAGCGAGAGCCTGATGCTTTTACAGTTATTTACAGAGTTGCCTTAACTCAAGATAGCTCTGGAAAATTTATCCCGGCTAACAGACCTGCAAAGATTCGCAAAAACGAATTGGAAAGGTACTTAGCAAAACGGGTAAGTGAAGACAGACCTGATAAAGGTAATCCTGTCTTTGCACTTCAGCCGATGAAGACTGCTGGTGTGGCAACTGAGGTTGCTCTCAACGGTCACATTAAAAGCCGCAAGCGACGTAAACGACGAAGAGGAAGCAGGGGTTAAATACAACATGACTGTACTTAATGCTTTTACCAATGCGCAGTTCGACAGAGAGTTTTTACGACTCGCTGGAAGTAACTTGCCTATGGTTGAAAGTTATAAAGACAAGCATGGCATCAAGGTGCTACCTAAACCGTCCGCTGGAAAGCAGCCGGATATGTGTATTGTCTACAAACCTTTACGTTCTTTAGACGGAATCTTGAAGGGCTACCGCCCTGTAGAGATGAACTCGCAACCAGCGGCACTGCTAGGTGCTATAGCAAAGGGATTCCTATTGGCTCCTTTGGAACAACAGAATGAGTCTTCGACTGAATCTGCCAAGGTTGAGACAGTGGTTGAGTCTTTACCGGACAACCCGGTAGAGCAGTCTTCATCGGATACAGAACATTATGTTTGCGAGCGTAAGTTCGCAAACGGTAAAACATGCGGTCGTGAGTACAAAACCGAAGGTCGATACTTGCAACATGTCCGCAACAAGCACTCATAAGGAGAAATTCAAATGAGTATTGGCGCACCTTACAGGACTGAATCAAATTACCGTTACAGTAAAACTGGTACAGCGTACAGTGCAACTGGCGACGACAACACAGAGGGTGGTGCTAACGTCACCCTTACACTTGCAGACGCAGACTTCTGGTCTTTCGACTGCGGTGGTGGTCATCGTAGTATGGTTCTCCCTGCTGCAACTACTGTTGGAGCTAAGGTAGTTATTGCTAACGCAAGCGATGCTGCTGAGAACATTACTGTTCAAGATTCAGATGCTTCTACAACTAATGGTGTTGTAGGACAAAACGAAGTCGGCACGTTTATTGCCGACGGAACTAAGTGGCAACACTTCACTGGTGTAGCTTAAACAGTTACCTAGTTTGGGGCAGGGTTGAGGCAACGAAACGCCCTCCCTGCCCCTAAAAGGTTTTTCATGCCCAAAGATTTTGATACCGCCCCGGTTAGAAATAGGTCAGACAACAAGACCTTAATAAAAACTAAGCAGCCACTTACTGTTATAGAAGGGCAAACTTCTGACGGGACGCTGTATGTTGTCCCTGATAACCCTCAAGGATATGGTGACGAAAACTCTGTCGTAGCCATGACAGAAGACCTTGTTGGCAGGAATACTGATTCAGACATAGAAGCTAAACAAGCTGGGAAAGTGGCTGG
>TARA_B110000263_G_scaffold249190_1_pt1 | contig 12504 bp, 14 predicted proteins | sample TARA_B110000263 | Tara Oceans TARA_B110000263 (sample SAMEA4397730) | marine metagenome | biome: Polar Biome; feature: [MES] marine water layer (ENVO:01000295) within the mesopelagic zone...; material: water (ENVO:00002006), including particulate matter (ENVO:01000060) such...
AAATTTTGCTCTTTATGATAATAGTAAAGAATATGGAGTTACAGTTCATTTAATGGATGACAAAGTTGATAATGGAAAAATTATTGAATGTTCTAGATTTCTAATATCTGATGATGACAATGTAGATTCGCTGCTTAAAAAAACACATTCCGAGTTATTTAAATTATTCCAAAGAATTAGCAAAGGACTATTCCTCGGTAAAGATAATTTTTTAAATAAAAAACTAGATTCTAAGAAAAACGAAAAATGGCAGGGTTCAGTGAGGAAGTTATCAGAATTAAATGCGTTTGAATTTGTTGATGATGAAATAGCAAAAGATGAGCTAACTCGAAGAATCAGAGCATTCCACACAGATAGCTATCCATTAAAAATAAAACTATATAATCATATTTTTTATTTAAAAAATAAATAATTATGCTTTCATAAACTATCTAAAAATAAATATCAATATCAAGTAAATATTAGCATGCACACCCAATTAAGACCAGCCATGAAAGTTTTCATATTTCCATATAGCAATTGTTTTTTGTGAGTCATACTCGCCTATTTGGCTATCATCTGATAAGACAAAGTCAGGTTTAGGGAGAAAATAAGGTTTAAGATTAAAATTAATTGGCTTCCATCTATCACCAAACTTATTATTGATATTTTTGATTAATTTTGGAAAATTTGTAATTGCAATATATTTATAATTATGTTTTTTTATATTATTTAAACACAAAATAATGTCAGAATATTTTAAATGCACTAATAAATCTCTAATTAAAATAATATCTGCTTCAGGCAAGTCATCATGTGATAAATTTCTTTTAATAAAACTAGTTTTAGCATTATTATATTTTTCATTATTTGCCTTAACCATATCCTCAACAATATCACATCCAGTATATTTAATATTAGTGAGATTTAATTTAGACATCCATACCCAATCTCCACAAGGTATATCTAGAAGAGATTTGATTTGGTGCATATTAATAAAATTCGGTAACTCTATAGAAAGATTATGCGTTGAATCATCTAGGTTAGAACCAGCACCGGATAGCGAGCCATTGTTGATATTTTGCCAATATTTATTTTTATAAATAAAATTAAATTTTTTCTCTTCATCCTTAATCAATGAAATCCGAATAAAGGATATTTTATCTTTTAATAATTTGATGAGTTTTTGGAGTTTATTATCAGTTTTCATTTTTATATATTTTAGGCTAAGGTCGGAATCGAACCGGCGTTGACGGCTTTGCAGGCCGCTGCATTACCACTCTGCCACTTAGCCGAATCTTAATAGAGTTAATGCTCCATGTAATAGTGAAGTATTTTATCATTATATATATATAAAATATATAAATAATTATTAAATATGTTCTACTATAAACATATAAACTTATTGTTATATAAAATTTTGAGAGAACCTAATGGGTAATAAAAGCATATCAATTGTTTCTAATAACTTCTGGACTATTTATAAATTCAGACATGATGTTGTTAGAATGTTCATAAAAGAAGGCTATCACGTCAACCTAATTGCCGGAGATGATCTGTATATAGATAAATTTAATCATCCCCAAATAACTAAAATACCCGTCCCTATGAATGAGAGAGGTATTAATTTATTTGAAGAATTTAATACATTTATAGAAATATATAAGAGCCATAAGCTTGCCAAGCCAAATCTGGTATTTAATTTTACATTAAAAGCTAATATATATAGTGGCATTATTTGTAGATTTTTAAATATAAAATATATTTCTATGATTACGGGATTGGGTCATATATTTATAGGAAAAAAAATTATAGCCAAGTATGTGATAACGGTTCTTTTGTCGTTAGCTTTAAAAAAATCATTAGAGATTTGGTTTACAAATAATTTTGATAAACTATATTATAAAAAGAATAAAATAAATACCTCTCAAGTAACAAAAATAGTACCAGGAGCTGGTGCTGATTTTAAAATAAATAGACCAATGAAAATGAAGAATAATGAAATAATTTCATTTATCATGATAGCAAGATTACTCAAGGAAAAGGGTGTTGAGGAGTATATAAATACCGCAACTCATTTCAAAGATGATAAAAATTTAAAATTCATGTTACTAGGATCCTATAGGAATGAAAAAAGTTATATATCAAAAGCAATTTTAGAAGAATCAATTAAGGGCAAGGTAATTGATTACCATGGTTATGAGGAAGATATCATGCCTTTTATGGAGAAAGCATCATGTATTGTACTACCATCATATAGAGAAGGTATGTCTACAATTTTGCTAGAAGCTGGAACATTAAAAATACCAATAATTACAACAAAAGTACCTGGATGCATTGATATAATTCCAAATGATTCTTATGGAACTCTTTGCGAAGCTTGCAGCACAGTATCATTAATAAAAGCGGTAAATAGACATATAATGCTTAGTGAAAATGAATTAAAAGAACAAACCTTAAAAGTCTATAATCATGTTAGGGATAATTACAGTAGAACTAAAGTCTTAGACATATATAAAGACAGTTTAAAATACATTAGCTAAATTTGAGCGAGAAACGGGGCTCAAACCCGCGACCTCAACCTTGGCAAGGTTGCGCTCTATCAACTGAGCTATTCTCGCATAATTTACTATTTTGAATTATTTAATGATAACACTCCATGACTTTTTAGCATAATAAAAAAAAGATATTAATGTTAATAAAGATGCTATTTGTAATAAATATATTCCTACCTGATAAATATCTACACCAAAAAGAGGAAATTTAAATAGTAAAAGTAAAAGTGATATTAATTGTATTGCTGTTTTAATTTTTGATATCAATAATACGCTTAGTTTTATATTCTCTCCTACTTCAGCTAATCTCTGTCTTATTGCTATAACTAGAAACTCTCTAGTAACGATGATTAAAACCGGTACAAGAAAAAGGATATCTTGATTTTCTGTAACAAGAAGTATCAGAGTGATGATTACAAGAAGCTTATCTGCAACAGGGTCTAGAAATTCACCAAAGCTTGTTACCTGCTTCAGGTAACGTGCAAAAAAACCGTCAAGATAATCAGTTATTGTTGCCAATAAAAATAGAAAGAATATAAGAATTCTATAACTCTCTTCATTTGATAAAAATAAATATACTATCAAAGGAATTAGAAATATCCTCGTTAACGTCAATGAATTAGCTATATTAAATTTCATTATTATGTAAGTGATTATAAATTATGTCAGCCAAATGTATACTAATACCTGAGACATTGGTTAGATCTTCCGCTGATGATTTTAGAACTCCTTGAATTCCTCCAAAATATTTTAATAATTCTATTTTTTTAATTTTACCTATTCCTGGGATAGAGTCTAGCTTAGAATTGTATTGTTTCTTATTAGATTTATGTCTTTGCCCGATAATTGCAAATCTATGAGCTTCATCTCTCATTTTTTGTATTGTAATGATTGTCTTTTTTGATAAAGTTAAAGTAATATCATTAAAATTTATGTCTAATATTCTGTCATTATCAGTATTACGCTTATGGCCTTTAACTATCCCTAAAACTATCAGGTTAAATATATTTAACTCTTTTAACACTAATTTTGCTTGGGTAATTTGACCTTTCCCTCCGTCAACCACAATAAGATCCGGAAGATTATTTTCATCTTTAAGTTTTTTTAGTCTTTTTCTCATGACAAACTTGATGGCTCCATAATCATCTGATTTTTTAATATCAACCACGTTATATCTTCTATAGAGATTTTTTTGAGGCCCATGTTTTGTAAACCATACACATGAGCCTTGTGTGTTTGATCCACTCAGATGACTAATATCAAAACAAATAATATTTTCTACTTCATCAGCATGTTTAAAATCACTATTTAGTGATGAAAATAGATCATCTTTTGACTTAGATTTTACTAGTAACTGTAGACGATCATCTGTATTAGTTTGGCATATTTTAGACCATGTTGAATAAGGTTTGCGAGTAGAATAAATTAATTTAATACTCTTGTTATGTTTTCTGGATAATACGTTTATTAATAAATTAGAATCTTGGAATTTACTGGGCACAACAATTTTGTTAGGAGGATTATTGGTAAGATAATACTGTTTAAAAAAAGAATTTAAAATTGTCTCTGATGAGTCTTCAGAATTTTTAAATTCAAAAGTCTTATTTCCTAGATTAACTCCATCCCTAACAAGAAATACATCAATGCAGTGAATGTCATCTATATTGCTGCATGTAATAATATCTAGATCTTTTTGATTGTTTATAATATTTTTAGATTTAGTCAAGCTTCTGATCATGGATATTTTATCCCTCACCATAGATGCTTCCTCGAACTCTTGGTTAGATGAGTAGTTCTCCATTTTTACATTATATTCATCAATAAGAGATTCATTCTTCCCTTGCAAAAAAAGTATTGTATTTTTAACTGAAGCATCATAATCTTCTTTGCTTATTAGGTCTACACAAGGGGCGTCACAGCGATTTATCTGATGCTGCAAACATGGCTTATTTCTATTATTAAAATATGAATTTTCGCATGATCTTATTTTAAATATTTTTTGAGTTAGATTTAACATATATCTAACGTGGGCTACTTGCGTATATGGTCCAAAAAAAACACCTTTTTTAGTATTCTTATTTCCTCTATAAAATTTAATAGAAGGAAAGTTGTGACTGGTATCAATGTAAATATATGGATATGACTTATCATCTCTTAAAAGAATATTGTATCTAGGTTTATGTTTTTTAATAAGTGTATTTTCAAGTATTAATGCTTCTTCTTCATTTTCAGTTATGATAACTTCAATATCAGATATATGCTCAACTAGTTTCTGAGTCTTTATGCCGCCAACAGATTTATTAAAATAAGACGAAACCCTTTTCTTTAAGTTTAAAGCTTTTCCGATATATATTATCTTAGCATTTTGATCTAAGAATTTGTATATACCCGGCCTATTCGTTATATCTGATATTAATTTATCAATCATAGTTTTAGTTGATATGACTTAGCTAAAGAAAAAATATCTCTTAACATTTCCCTGCTAACTCTTTTCGTGTTTATATTGATTTTACTACAATGATAAGAATCAATTACAGTAATTTCTTTTGAAACATTGTGACATACGCCATGCTTAAATATATATCTAGATAGTGGTAGTTTAAATATTCTTAAAACTGCATCATGTGATACCTTTCCCAAAGCTATTATAATTTTTAAGTTTTTCATTTCTAATATTTCATTTGATAAGAAGTATGAACAATTTTTTATTTCACTTACCTTGGGTTTATTGTTTCGAGGGTAGCATTTAACTGCGTTAGTAATAAAAGGATAGTTCTTTTTAAATGATTTGTTGAACCCTGATTCTATAAGACAACTATTCAATATATTCCCAGAAAAATCACCGTTAAAAACGTCTCCTGTTCTATTAGCCCCATGTAATCCAGGTGCTAATCCAACAATACATATGCTTGAATCTTTAGACCCAGAACCTTTGACAGGCTTGTTATGGTAATCCTTGTAGATATTTCTTAGAGATAAAAGGTGCTGATGGATTCTGTGACACTTTGTGCATGAATCTAGTGATTTTAACATCTCAAAACTTAAGTAAAACTGAGCCCCATGTAAAACCAGCCCCAAATGCTTCTAGCATTATTAGATTTCCTTCCTTTAAAGAACCATTATGATATGCGTCATCAAATGCCAAAGGAATTGATGCTGCTGATGTATTACCATGCTTGTTAACTGTTAATATCACCTTTTCACTTGGTAAGGATATTTTTTTAGCAATTGCATTTATGATTCGACTATTAGCTTGATGTGGAATTAACCAGTCAATCTGGTCAATTGTCATATTATTTTTTTCAAGTGTTGAAACTGCTAGTTTCCCCATTGTTTTTACAGCAATTTTAAAAACATCATTCCCTTTCATTTCTATGAACTCAGGATCAATATTAACTGTCAAGAGATCCTTGTATGAGCCATTAGAGCCTATATTAGTTGATAATATTCCGGGTTTACTAGACTCAGACAATACAACTGCTCCAGCTCCATCTCCAAATAATACACATGTATTTCTATCTTTCCAGTCAAGTAAAGAGCTCATTTTTTCAGAACCTACTACTAATATATTTTTTGCTACTTTAGACTGTATATATTTATCGGCAACATCAAGCGCATATACAAATCCAGTACAAGCGGCATTAATATCAAAAGCAAAACCTTGTTCAATTTTTAAGCTATTTTGTAAAAGAACAGCTGTGCTCGGAAACTTTCTTTCAGGTGTGGCTGTTGCAACAATAATCATATCAATATTATCGGGCGATAATTGAGCCATAGACATAGCTTTCAATGAAGCCTTATACGCCATATCAACAGATGATTCATTTTCAGATGCAATGTGTCTCTGCTCAATCCCAGTTCTTTCAAAGATCCAGTCATGGCTTGTATCAACTATTTTCGCTAAATCATGGTTAGTTAATATTTTTTCTGGAAGATAGCTGCCACTACCAATTATTTTTGAATACTTGTTAGTCATGAGAACCTCCCGAACGAACTAATAATTCAATTTTATCTAATATGTCATTTTTCACTTCATAGTAAGCCGTGTTTATTGCCTGGCTAAAAGCATATGAGTCTGCTCCACCATGACTCTTTACAACAACTCCTTGAAGTCCTAAGAGACTTGCACCATTATATTTTCTTGGGTCTACTTTATTTTTTACTGCTCCCATTACTGGATAACTGATTAATGCAGCAAGCTTAGTAAATATTGATTTATTAAATTCTGTTTTTATAAAATGACTAATCAGCTTAGCAACACCCTCAATACTCTTGAGCGCAATGTTTCCAGCAAATCCATCTGAAACAATGACATCGAAGTTACCATTAAATATTTCATCACCCTCAACAAATCCAGCATAATTTAATTTTGACCCTTGCATTAATTGACCTGCGTTTTTAATAGTATCGTTTCCTTTGAATTCTTCAGACCCTACATTTAATAAACCTATTACTGGTCTTGTATTGATTTCCAGTGATTGAACAAGGGCTGATCCTAAAATTGAAAATTGATATAAATGGTTAGCATCGCATTCAACATTTGCCCCGAGATCTAATATATGACATTGTCCAATTTTTGTTGGTAGAGATCCGCATATTGCCGGCCTATCGATTCCTGGAATCATTTTTAAAATAATTTTAGATAAAGCCATTAAAGCTCCGGTATTTCCAGCACTTACGCATGCACCAGCATCTTTATTTTTTACAGCATTAATTCCGAGTCTCATTGATGAATTTTTTTTAGATCTAATAGCCTTTATTATTTCATCATCCATGGCAATATATTCAGTTGTATGAACTATGCTATATCTTTTTTTTTGGGTATTTTTAAAACTATTAGGTATTAAAGGTAAAATTAATTTTTCATCACCTATGAGTATAAGAAATAAATCATCATGTTCTTTTAATGATTTGATTGCACCTGGCACAGATGCAGATAAGCCATGATCTCCACTCATCATGTCTAATGCTATTGTAATTTTTTGATGCATTATGGTTAGTTTACTAAGATTTTACTAAGTTTGCGACTCTTCTTGCTTCTCTTTCTTTACTTTAGGTGCAATTACTTCATTGCCCATATAGTAACCATCTTTGGCAATATGATGTCTTAAATGTCTAACACCAGTGGTTTTATCTACAGACATAGATGGTCCAGATAAACCATGATGAGACCTTCTCATTCCTTTCTTAGATTTAGATTTTCTACTTTTTTGAACTGCCATGAGTTAGTACCGTCTATTTGTTATAAAATATACGCTATTCTAAGCAATAAATCCTTATCAAGCAATTTATATCTGCTTTATTTAGTTACTTTTTTATAAAAAAAGCATATATCATTTAATATTAACTATGTTTCTGATAACATCAGTGTTTCAAAAATCTAATATAGAGTTTGGTCATATGAGAAAAATAGTACTGGCATCAAGTTCAATTCATCGAAAAAAGCTTCTGCAACAGATTAAGTTAAAATTTACATCAATCTCGCCAGATATAGATGAATCTAGAAATAAAAACGAACCAGTAAACAGCTTTGTCAAAAGACTATCAATTGAAAAAGCCATGAAAATAGCATTACTTAAGAAAAACTCTATAGTTATAGGGTCAGATGAGATAGCTGTGGTTGGGAATAAAATATTAGGCAAACCTCTCACCAAACAGAATGCGCAAAAGCAACTTAGTCTTATTTCAGGGAAAAAAGTAATATTTAAAACAGGAATATGTGTAATAGACACGAATACTATGAAAAAATATTCTTCTGTAGTGAATTATTATGTAAAAATGAAAAAGTTATCTAAAGAGGTTATAAATAATTATATAGATAAAGAAGATATGCTAAGCTGTGCTGCTAGTATACGAATGGAAGGCTTAGCTATTAGTTTAATTGAAAAAACTGCTGGCGAAGACCCGACTTCAGTAATTGGTTTGCCACTTATTAAACTTACAACATATTTAGAAAAACTTGGTTATAAGGGACAGTAGTTTTACTTAGAAAAATGATCAAACCCTTTCAAGCTTAAATTAACTAGCTTATCATTATCAAAATATCTCAATTTACTTTTTGTTATAACACCTATCTTAGTAATAGAAAGAGAATGTTTCTTTGATATTTTATCAATTTGTTTTTGATATTTTTTGTTTGCAGTAAAACATAATTCATAATCTTCGCCTCCACCGATAAGAGCTTCGTAGTAAAGTTTAGACGGTATTATTTTTTTAACTAGCTTATGAGTTGGAATCTTATCTATAAATATATCTGCGCCGCATTTACTGCTTACAGTTATATTATATAAATCTTTAGCAATGCCGTCAGATACATCAATACAGCTACTTGCAAATCTAGAAATATCTATTCCAATATCTATTCTAGGCACAGGCAAATGTAAATATTTTTTAAGTAACTTAAACTCATGTTGATACTTTTTTTTATTAGTAATCATTAGCGCTGCTCTTGCACATCCAAGTTTACCCGTAACATAAATATCTTCACCGTTTTTTGCCCCATCACGGTAAAGTATATTTTTCTTGTTCTCCCCTATTACTTGAATCGAGATGCTTAATGGTCCACGATTAGTATCTCCACCAATCAATGCAACATTGTATTTTTCTGTAAGGTGTTTAATGCCTTTATAAAAAGATTTAATCCATTCTGATTCTAATTTAGGTATAGTCAAAGCCATAAATATATATTTAGGTACACAACCCATTGCAGCAATATCACTTAAATTTGTAGCTAATGATTTATATCCAATTTCATAAGGGCTATAGTTTTTAGTGAAATGAGGTCCTAGCAAGGAAGTATCTGTTGTAATAACAAAATATTTCTTTGGTGATATTTTAATTACAGCGCAGTCATCGCCTATACTTTTGACAACATTACCAGAGGTTGTCTTGATATTTGATTTAATATAATCAATAATGCCTTCTTCATTCTTAATCATTTTTATCAAAGCATCTAAGTAACTGGTCAAGAATATTATTGATAAATTTATACGATTCATCAGTCGAGTATTTTTTAGCAATATTTATACTTTCATTAAGAATAACTTTTTTAGGCACATCCTCTCTGTATATAAATTCACAAACTGACAGCCTCAGTATTGACCTATCTATTGGTATCAGTGACTCAAGCTTTAAATCCGTATTATCTTCTATGAAACTAATTATTTTTTCATTATTTTGCTCAATCAGTAAGATAATATTTTCAAAATAATCTTTGTCATATGTTCTCTTTTCGACGAATGTTTTTAAAATATCTGAGAATGTATACTCATTTAAATCCTGCTGATATAAAACTTTTAAGATATTTTCTCTTGCGATGGTTCTCTGTTTAGAATTAATAATAGTCATTTTATAGTGATCGTTTTAATAATATTCAATAAATTCTCTCTAGTTTTTGCGTATTCCAAACCTTTTTTGAATTTAATTCCAGCCCTGTCAATAGCTTGTTGCTCAGTATTCGTTGTTAATACTCCATTTATTATTGGTTTTTCAAATTCAAGGCTAAGATTTTTTAATCCATTAATTACCGATGATGACAAATATTCATCGTGCTTGGTATCACCTTTTATGATGCATCCTAAGGCTAGAATTATATCTGGCTTATGTTTACTTAAAATCATTTTTATTATTAATGGTAATTCGAAAGCACCGGGTGATTCAATGAAACCAATATTAGAGATATTTTCTCCAGAATGGCCTATGAAGTCAGTAGCCATACTCCCTGTTATGTATTTATGATATGAAGTTGAAACAATAATAGTTTTTTTATTTGTTAGCTTCAAAAGATCAGAATAATTATCTTTGTAATATATCTCAGGGTGATCGTATAATTCTATACTTTTATTATCTGTTTTCTTCATTTACTTGCTTACATACTTAATTACATTGAGCCCAAAAGCATTTATTCCATGATAAATTATAGGACTGCTTAACAATATCATATCCTTCACCCCAATATCGCTTAATATTTGCGCGCCTATGCCAACTGTCCGAAAATCATCAAACTTAGCTTTATTTTTTGAAACTATTGACTTAGATAACTTCAAATTATTCAGCTGATTACTTGTAAGATTTTCTGTAATAAATACTACGGCTCCTTGTTTTGATTTAGAGATTTTTTTTAATGCTCTATCAATTGGCCAGGTTGAGTAATTAGTAGACTTAACAGTATCAGTTAAGATATTTTGCACATGAACTCTAACCATCGTAGGTTCTTCTGAAATTATTTTATTTTTAATTAATGCAAAATGAACCATAGAGGTCAGGGTATCTTTGTAAAAGATTCCAGTAAATTCACCATACTCGGTTTTAATAACCTCTTCGCGTATCCTTTTAACAGTTTTTTCATTAGAAACCTTGTATTTAATCAGATCCTCAATTGTTCCAATTTTTAATTTATGTTTTTTTGAAAAAGTTAACAGATCTTTTTTTCTAGCCATGGTTCCATCTTCATTTAGTATCTCAACAATCACAGCAGAAGGTTCTAGTCCAGCTAGTTTAGCCAAATCACAGCCAGCTTCTGTATGACCAGCTCTTATAAGGACTCCCCCATCTTTTGCCATAAGCGGGAATATATGGCCTGGCTGAACTAAGTCACTTGCTTTTGAATTTTTAGCAACTGCAGTTTGAATTGTTTTTGCTCGGTCAGCAGCTGATATTCCTGTGGTAACACCTTTTGCAGCTTCTATAGACACTGTAAAATTTGTTTCCTTAGATGTTTCTCCTGTTTTTTTTATAAGCGGTAGACCTAGTTTTTTACATTTAGTACTAGTAAGAGTTAAGCAAATCAAGCCTCTGCCTTTTGAAGCCATAAAATTAATATCTTTAGCTTTAACAAATTCTGATGCCATTACAAGATCGCCTTCGTTTTCACGATTCTCATCATCCATAATGATGACCATTTTACCTTTCTTAAGGGAATCGATTATTTCTTTAGTAGTATTAATCATTTTTAAGCTTCTCTAAATGTTTTGCTATATAGTCTACTTCAATATTCACACTATCACCTAAACTATAATTTTTAATAATAGTATTTTGATATGTGTGAGGAATTACCATTAAGTCTATCATGTTTCCATCTACCTGATTAATCGTCAGACTAACACCATCAATGCAGATGGAGCCTTTGTGAACTATATATTTTAAATATATTTTATCAACTTTAATTTGAATAAACCATGAGTCAGTATCTTTTAAAAGCTTTTCTATCACCCCAATAGTATCAATATGGCCAGTAGTTATATGTCCACTAATAAATTTATTCAAAGTTAAGGGAAACTCTATATTTACAAGATCATCTTTCGTTAAATATTTAAATGATGTTAGTTTCATAGTCTCAGGAGATAAATCAAAACTAAAAATATTATTTTTAACGTTAACTACTGTCAGGCAAGCTCCGTTAACAGCAATACTATCGCCATTTGATATATTAATTGAAAGGTTAGTGACCTCTACTTTAATTAGATAATTATTATTAACTTCCTCTATAACAATAATTTTTCCTATATTTTCTATAATCCCTGTAAACATATTATTTTTCTAGTCTCACTTTTAGATTATTACCAATTGGAATCATATCATTTATTTTAAATTTTATCTTTTTGGAAAGTTTTTTTATGTATGTAACTCCAGAAAAAGATCTTCCGGTATCCCCAATTATTTTTGGAGAAATATATAATATTAATTCATCAATTAAAGATTTTTTAAAGAAAGATTCTATTAATGTTGGTCCAGCTTCAACAAACACATTGTTTATGTCTTGTTTAGCTAAAAAAGACATACACTCCGTAATATTAATTTTACCTTTTCTTGTTTGCATATAAACAATAATCACATTTTTTTTATATTTTTTAGTGGTTTTTTTTATTGATGTAAATAAGTAAATTTTTCGAGATAATTCTTTAAAAACTTTACTGTTTAATGGTATTTTGAGAGTTCTATCCACTATTCCAAGGTCTGGTTGTTTTAATAT
>TARA_B110000263_G_scaffold127505_1_pt1 | contig 12502 bp, 5 predicted proteins | sample TARA_B110000263 | Tara Oceans TARA_B110000263 (sample SAMEA4397730) | marine metagenome | biome: Polar Biome; feature: [MES] marine water layer (ENVO:01000295) within the mesopelagic zone...; material: water (ENVO:00002006), including particulate matter (ENVO:01000060) such as......
GCGCCGTTTAAAAAAATTTCAAATGCTTCTCCAGGACACATATTACCAAGAGTTTCAACATTAAATGATGGAACATAATAACCATTATTTCCTTTTACTAATAAAATATTATCTTCATATCCAGCAAATGCATCTGTAGTTGACATGCATTCTTGAGGAAGATATGAAATTAAATTAAGAACAAAAGGATTTAACATTATCATATGTTCGTTTACATCGGCTGGAACTCCTTCAACACTCATCATATGATTATCTGTACCATTTATAAATAATCTATAACCATACTCAATTTGCATGTCACCTATCTGATCAATATTATAACTTGGAACATAAAAATTAGAATTACCATCAGATGCTAGTAATAAATCCATTTCTTCCATCATCAATCCAAATGATAAATCATCAGGAATTACATTTAATGATATATTATTAAAAATAAATGGATTAAGAACAATTTCTTGAATCACAGTGGTAGGGCCTAATGTAATGGTAATATTTGATTCTTCAGTATATATTGGGAGTTCAAAACCTAAACTATCACCAATATAGTAATCAGAAATATTTAATTGAACATCAGTCTCTTCATTAACTATAATTGACTCATAAGTGATTGTCAGAATAGAGCCCTCTCCTTCAGAGATTAGCCCCCCTGTGATATTAAATACAACAATAATTACAGAACCATTAACTTGCTCATTAAATTCAGCAGTAAATCCTTCTGTTCTATCAGTAGTTTGAATTGATGTCAATGTTAAATAATCAGGACTATCTGTTAATGTAAACTGAAATCCTGCTACAGAAGATTGGTTTGATAAATTCAAATCTAAATTAACACTACTTCCTGATTGTACAACTCCATTTTCTACACCCATAACAGAAAAACTATCAGGATCAATTACTAAACCACATTCAATATTTGTCGGATTGGATTCACCTTCTTCATAGAGGGTCTTAACTTTATAGCAATACTCTTCACCAAATATAATATTAGAATCAGTATAAAAATTTTGATCTGTTGGTACCCAATCAATAAATTCATCATTTTTATATATATTAAATCCTTCGATTCTACTATTATCATTTAAATTTTCTAAGGGTTTATTTGGATCTATATAATTAGATGCTAAGACTGGAAATGTTTCATCATCAGATGCAACTCCTGTTAAAGAAAATTCACAAATACCAAATGAGCCATCTCCATAATAACCATACTCTAATGAACAGCTTGCAACAAGCACATCACCATCATACAAGTTCCATGAATTACCATTCCAACCATCACCATATGAATCATACATATTTAAGAGGTAATCTCCAGGGTCAAGATCAAAAGAATATGAACCTACAACTCCATTTTGAATTATACTACCAGAATATAATAGCTCCCAAGAAACTTCACTCTCCCATGAGCCTCCACCACATTCTACATTATAGTTACCATTTCCACCGCCATCTTCTCCTTCACAATTAGGATTAGGAAAGTCCCATTGCAAATCTATAACTGTATCTCCATCTTCAATATCTAATATTAAATTTTCAGGTGGACACATAGGACCCGCATCTGGAGAAGCACAAATAACTGATGTAGGCTGCGAATCTCCTTCATCATAAGAAGCAATAATATAGTAACAATATTGAGTACCATTTTCTAAACCAATATCAATATAAGTAAATACATCTGGACTAACAGAATCAATAAACTCATTATCTCTATAAATATCAAAACCAAGTAATGCTCTATTCGATTGATTTATAACTTCATTATTAGCATATATCCAATTTTCAATAGTTAACTCATCACCACTTTTAGATGATTCATAAGTCAAATTATCAATTATATCACTAGGGCTTACTGATTCTACAAATGATTGAGTTACATTAATTTCATATTCCCCTTCACCTCCATTATAACCATCAACAACAATATAATATTGTCCTGGTTCAAGCGATACTCCCTGCAAAGTTGACTGTAATGAACTAAATTCACATGTAAAATCATCAACATAGTATCCTGTAGTTGTTTCATTACATTCTTGATCAGCCGTAAATATTTCTAACTTAGTATCATAAGTAGTACTTGCACTGCATAAAGTAACATCAATTACAATTGGACTTGTAACAACTAGTAGATATGCATAATCATTTCCTTCGCTCCCTTGAACAAGCCAATCATTTCCCATGCCAACATTACTACCAACAGCACTAAAAGGCAATGAAGGAATTACTTCATCAGCACACGTACTTACACCTGGTTCTGTCCAATCTAATTGAATAAAACCATTACCACCTGCTGCAGAAGCACTTAATGGTGCAGCAAGTACCCACATAGCACAACTTTCATTTGTAAATTGAGATTCTCCTGAGAGATAATTAGCCGATACTACATAGCAATATTCAACATCATGTTCAGTATTTAAATCCTGAAATACTACTTCTAAAGTAGTCTCATACAAAACCCCATCTCTATAAATATTATAATCAATTACAGAATTATCTCCACCATTCCATTCTAAATTAATATGATCTGTTTCTGCGTATGCATATAAACTTTCAGGAGCTTGACCTGGTATAGGTATTGCACAAACTGGATCATCTAAAATTTCAGATTCACCAACTTCATACACACTAGTAATCGTATAGCAATATTCTAATAAATTCACTACATCATAATCATAATACTCATATATCCCAGCTTCAACAGTAGCAAGAAAATCTCCATCTCTATATACATTAAATGCAATAAGGTCCCTTTGATTCTGTAAATTATCAATATTTGAAATAAAAGGTAATAAATACTCTAATTGATTGTCTGTTCTATAATTAAATTCATCATTAGAAGCAACTCCATATTCAGGACAATCACCATCATCCCAATTATATTCATCACAGTTAAGGTAAACACCCCAACTACCATCATCACACAATCCATCTCCTAACCAGGATTCTACTGTTGTTTGAGGAACACATTGACCAATACAATCAACATATCCAAGTGTTTCATTATAATAATAATCATAAGAAATACATTCATCTCCAATACCGGGTTCTCCCCCAGCAGGTGGATCTGTCCATGTTACATGGACAACTCCATCTTCGCCTTCAACAAATACATCATCAGGAGATAAAATTTCCCACATTCCACATTCTTCCTCTGTTGAAGCAGATTCTCCTAAATCATATACAGCTGTAACTTTATAACAATATTCAATATTATGGATAGCTGTAGTATCATTATAATAAATAATATTCTCTCCAGGATTAACCTGATCGCCACCAACAGAGGAAAGAAAATCTCCATCTCTATAAACATTATAACCTATATTTTCAGTAGTTTGTGCTGGAACCCAACTAAGCTCTATTTGACCATTTGTTCCAACTGCATCAAAATCAGTAGCTGGCATTAATATCCATTCAGAACAAGAAATATTGGAATCAACAGATTCTCCTTCATCATATACAGTTCTTAAAGTATAACAATACTCAATATCATGCTCAGTTGTATCGTCTATATATGTAAATGTATTTAAATCTGTTTCAACTAAGAATTCTCCATCTCTATAAATCCTAAAAGCTAGCATATCTCTAAAATGATGAATATTATTTTGGATATAATCTTGGGTATTATCAATAGATTCTACTTCAGCATTAATACTTTCATCATAATTTTTATTTGAGTCTATATTATTAATAGGAATAATTACTTCAGCTGAGGCTACTCCTGTTAAATTAAACTCACATATCCCTTCTGTTCCAGTATCTAATGTACAAGAAGCTGCAATATTATTATTACCATCAACTAAATTCCAAATATTTCCATTCCAACCATCACCCCAAGAATCATACATATTTAGAGTATAAGATCCTAGAAACAAAGGAACATCAGATTGAGAAAATGGTGCACCTCCAGTTAATAATACTTCTCCATTTGATATTAATTCCCAACTGACCTCTGATTGCCATGAACCCCCATCACAATCTACAGTGTAATTAATAAAAGAGCCTGGTTCATTCCATTCAACCAATATATACTGTTCATCATTATTTGCTTGAGTATTAACTCCCACTGGAGGATCAAGATAAAAAAGTTCACAAGCTGTATTAGATGAAAAAGTTTCACCAGATGGATAATTTGCTTTTACTTCATAACAATAACTAACTCCAGCAATAATTTCTGTTTCATCAACGTAAGTAGTTAAAACAGTATTCCCTATAATTATCCCATCTTTATAAATTTGATAATCAATTAAATTATCACCAAATAGAGGATCAATAATTGCAGCATCCCAGCTAAGAGACATTGTTCCACTTAAATCTTCAACAACAAGATTTGTTGCTGGTGGGCCTGGATAAGGAGTCACACAAATTGGATCAGATAATTCAGAAACACCTTCATCATATGTTGAACCTAAAGCATAACAATACTCTGTCATATTATTTAATGACTCATCAATATACGAAAAAGTATTAGAATCAAGATTTACAATAAGTTCACCATCTCTATATAAATCAAATGTTTGTAAATCTCTAGTTTCATAAACAGGATGAGACTCATTTGATGAATCAAAGTTTTGTAATCCCTTGTGAGCAGATACTAATATATCTGATCTATTACCATCAAATGTTGACGGCACTTGATTTGATGATGATAAAGTTTCAATATTACCATAGGCAAGTACTTGTGATGCAACCATATAATCACCACCATAACCTAAATAATCACCAGTATTCCATACTCCATAATAATATGTATACATATTATCAGGATAATCAACTGCTCCATCCACCCCAAAACCTTCATAATCTGTCCAACCATCATCATGACTTGCTATAACATAAAAAGAACCTGAAAGACCAGTTAACCCCGGATAAACTGTTGCCCATCCATTCTCAGCCACAGCCTCTTCATCATATAGCAAATTTCCAGGAATACCATTATTATCATCAAAAATCAAAACCCTAATTGGACCATGTGTACTATCTGGCCATGGCCAAAATGCATCTCCTTCACTTAATATTTTTATCGATGCAGCTAATACATCAAAATCAACTCCAACATCAAATTTTATTCCATGTGCTAACCCTGTTTCATAGCTGCCTGAGAAATAAAAAGCATTTGCAAGCACACCATCATCATACTGTAAAGAATATTCTTCGCCACCTACTGGTTCTTCCCAAGATAAATTTACAAATTGGTCACCAGGAATAGCTTCTATCTGAGATGGAGGATAAACATTCCATGTAGAGCAGGATGTATTTGATCCCGGAGATTCTCCAATACCATCATAATAAGCTTTAACGTAATAACAATATTCTACTCCAATTTCAGTATTAAAATCTTCATATAATTCATCAACAATATTATTAATTAGTAATTCATCGTTTCTATAAATATTATAAGATGTTTGATCATCTCCAGGAGTAGGATTCCATTCTAATGTTATAAAACTACCTGTTCCTTGAACAGATAAGCTTGATGGAGAATTTAACTGAGGAGATACACATGCCGTATTTGAAAAACCTGAAGACCCTTCATCATAATCTGCAACAATATTATAACAAAAATCTTCTAAATACCATAATCCATCTGAAGTATCTAAATATTCCGTTTCTTCAACATAGTCAATTAGTTCATTATTTCTAAATATTTCATAACCAATTAAATCTCTTGAATCAATAACATATGTTCCTTGAGCCATTTGTTTTGAGTGAGTAGCTTGACTTCCATTATTTACGCTTAATGAACCGCATTCTTCAACGCACTCATCACTTTGGTCACCATTAGTTGTTCCAGCACAATCACAACCATCACAACTCCAATAAGAACAAGAAAAATTAACTCCATATTGTGCATTGACACCATCACAAAATCCATCTCCAACCCAAATATTAGCAAGGCTAGCTTCAAAACAAATTCCTGAACAATCAATATAACCAGCTTGTTCATAAGCAGTAATACATTCATCTCCAATACCTATAGCACTTGGAGGAGTTTCCCAATCTAAAAATACTTCTAAACCATTTTCAACAGCTGTTAAATTTTGCGGTTCCTCTAAATATATTTCTAAAGTTGTAGCACATACCGTGTTTGATAAATCAGATTCTCCTGTTATACCATATACAGAGACATTATAACAATACTCTGTTGATTGAGCTAATCCTTGATCAATATAGTTAGTAGATGTTGATGTTCCAATAAAATCACCCTCTCTATATATTCTATAACCAGTAACATCAACAGAATTATCATTAATATCTTCCCATGAAAGATTAATTTCACCAAAAGAACCTACAGCTGATAAATTCTCAACAGGTAAAATAGGAGGAGGATCTTCACCTGATACTTCTATATTTCCATTTGTAACATCATATTCAATTGCTCCACCAAATAAATCTGATAACACAGAACTACCTTGATTTAATAATAATTCAATATTTGATGTATAAATTCCAGTAGATTGATAACTTAATTCTAGAATACTACCAGAACCAGATGATAAACCTACTCCCGTTAAATCAAATGCAACAATAATAACAGATCCATCAGTTTGTTCATTAAAACTAACATTAAATGCTGATGTTCTATCTGTTGCAACTACATCAATAAAATAGCCTTGATTTGGGAAATCAATAATCTGCAATTGAAATCCTCCAATTGAATCTTCATTAGTTAAATTCACTTCAATGTTTGCAATATCACCAGCATCTATTTGAGCATCTGTAAAAGTTATCTGAGCAGCAAATAAATATGCATTTAGAATAAATAATAAAAATAATAAATTTTTTCTGTACTTAAGCATAATATATTTTCCTTCAATTCTAGTTTATAATCCTTAATCAATTTAACATCTAAATATTAACTTGTCAAATAAGTTTAAAGTTTATTTAATTTTAATTAGATTTAGATACTAATATCATGTTAAAAAAAATATTATTAATATTATTATTTTCAAATCTTTACTCACAATTTGGAGAAGTAGATATTACTTATGAATATAACCAAAGATTAATTAAAGATAACAAAATCTATATTCTTGAAGAATTTAATCAACTTATAAAAAATTATTTTGAAATTTCTACTTTCAGCTCTGAATATAATGACTTAAATATTCCTATTAAAGTTCATATCATATATGAAAAAGTTCATTTCAATGGAGAAAATGATTTCAACAAAATATCTTGCCAGTTATTCTTAACAAATCAAACTGATCAATATTATTTCTCCAAAAATGTAAGTTTTCCTTATTATAATGGTAAAACAATCTACCATAATCCAACATTTTTTGATGCACTAAGTTCATTTTTTGATTATTATGCATATTTATTTATTGCAGGAGAATTAGATAGCTATGAATTATTTCTAGGAGGTCCTTATTATCAAAAGTGTCTTAATATTTGTAATATAGCAATAGATTCCGGTCATTCATCCTTGTGGAGTGTTTTTGAAGATGATATAAAAGACATAAAAAATAATGAAGAGTTAAGAATGGCTAGATATAATTTTTACTACTGTCTAGATATGATTAATTCTAGTGAAATAAATATTGACTCAATAAAAAGTAAAATGACAATATTTTTAGAAAATATTAAATCAATATATGATAAATTTGGATATGATAAAAACACACTAAAATTCATTAATGCATTTCATATTGAAATTGCTGATTTATTGCATTTATTAAATATGGAAAATGAATTAAAATTTTTAATCAAATTTGATAATAAAAATAAGACTATATATGAAAGTTATTTAGAATGATTCAAATAAATATAAACTATATAATTACAAGTATTTTATTAATAACAAGTATATGTTTTTGTGACAAAACATCTACTGAAATTCAAGAAGATATAAATAATAAAAATAATGAATTAGATATCCTAAAAAATGAAATTAATAAATTTGAAAAATTAATAAATAAAAAATCAAAAGAAGAAAAAGTAAATAATGAAATTATAACACAGATAAATAAAAAAATAGAACTGACGGAAAAACTCATAAAAAGACTTACTGATGAAGAAAATTATCTTTCAAAACAAATTTATAAAACTAAAAAGAATATAAAAAAACAAGAAGAAGAATTATTTATTCTAAAAAACCAATTAAAAAATAGATTAAGATATTTGTATAAATATGGAAAAAGCAACTTATTAAAACAAATAACACAATCAAATGATTGGAACAAGAAAATATATAGAACAAAATATTTAGAAATTTTAAATGAGTATGAAAATCAAATTAAAATAAGAATAAAAAATAATATTGATAATTTAAAAGTACAGAAACAACAACTAGAAAAAGAACAAAAGAGTAAAAAAAATCTTATCGATGAAAAAAACAAAAAATTTGACTCTTTAGAAAATGATAAAAAATTGAAATCTTCTTATTTATTAAAAATTAAAAATCAAAAAAACAAACTTGAAAAAGATCTGATTTCAAAAAAAGATATGATAGAAAAAATTGAAAAAATAATAAAAAAATTGTACTCAGATAAGAAAGAAACTAAAAAAAGAGAACAAGAATTAGCTAAAATAAGATCTGGAAAAAATAAATCAACATCTGGTAATTTTGCTAAAATGAAAGGGAAACTAATTTGGCCTGTAAAAGGGACAATTATTGGAAAATTTGGAATACATAAAAATCAAGAATTAAATATTTTTACAGAAAATTTAGGAATTGATATTCAAACAAATACAAATGAACAAGTATATTCAGTCTTGGATGGAGTGATTCTTACAATAACAAATATTCGTGATTATGGAGATATAATCATATTAAATCATGGAGCTGGATATTATACTGTTTACTCAAATCTAAAAAACATAACAGTATATGAAGGACAATATGTAGATACTTATACACATTTAGCTGAAGTAGCTCAAGGTACAAATTCTAATTATAGTAATAAAAATATTTTTAATTTTCAGATATGGTTAAATCAAGAAAAACTTGACCCTGAAAAATGGATTAAAAAATGATTTATAAAAACTTATTACATCATAATAATATATTTGAAAAATTTTCAAATATATTATCTAATAAAAAGATTCAAAACTCATACATATTTCACGGACAAGAAGGCATTGGGAAAGAAGCTCATGCCATAGAGTTTTTCGCATTACTAAATTGTAATAATAATAATATAAACTGTAATGGTTGTTCTTCATGCAATAAAACTAAATCATTACAACATGAATTATTAAATATAATTTTACCTTTACCTAAAAATAAATCTATAACTAAAAAAGACTCAGCATTAAAAACATTAGATAATAAACAATTAGATATATTAACAAGAGAATTAAATAAAAAAGGTCAAAACCCTTATCATAAAATTAAACTTGAAAATGCAAATACAATATTAATTAATTCAATAAATGACATAAAAAAAAGTATCAGTTTGTCAATTCCTAAAAATAAATATAAACTTCATCTTATATTAGAAGCAGATAAACTTTGCTATCCTAGACAAGAGTCAGGCAATGCTTTATTAAAAATATTAGAAGAACCTCCTGAAAATAATTTTTTTATTTTAATCACATCAGATATATCAAAAATTCTAGATACAATTATATCAAGAAGCTCAATTATAAATTTTAATAATATAGAATTTAAAAAACATTATGATTTTTTAATTCAAAATAATATAGATAAAAATATTGCAAAAATAACTCCTAAAATCTCATTTGGGAATATTAATTATTCTTTAAAATTATCAAAAAACTTTAAAGAAATAACCAATGAATTAGAAGAAATAATTCAATCATTGATTAATTCTGATTTAGTTAAGTGGGAAAAAAAATTTAATACAATTAAATCAAAAAATAATACTATTGAAATAATCACCTTACTCAATATTTTCTTAACAGATGCATACAAATACCAAAATAAAGAAAAAAATATTTATTTTAAAAATTTAGAAACATATTTATCACTTTTATCTAGAGAATACTTCCTTAATATTGAAAAATTTAATTATATAATAAATAAAACAATTAATAATATTATCTTAAATGGATATATACCTTTAATGACAACTGGCTTATATATAGATTTAAATAAACAATTAAATAATAAATTATAATTTTATGTCAAAATTTTATATAACAACTCCATTATATTATGTTAATGATGAGCCACATATTGGGCATGCCTATACAACTATTCTTGCTGATGTAATTTCTAGAATTAAAAAAATACAAAAAAATGATGTTTACTTTTTAACTGGGACAGATGAGCATGGCCAAAAAGTTCAAGAAGCTGCAGAAAAGAGAAAAGTTTCACCAAAAGATCATGTTGATGAATATGTACAACGCTTTAAAAATACATGGAAAAAATTAAATATAGATTATGATTATTTTATAAGAACAACTGATGAAAATCATACAAATAAAGTAAAAGAAATTCTTTCAAACCTTTATAAAAAAGGAGATATTTATTTTGATGAATATAAAGGGTTATACTCAGTGTCTGAAGAAAGATTTATAACTGAAAAAGAAAAGGAAGAAGGTAACTTTAGGCAAATTAAAAAAATAAAAGAAAAAAATTATTTTTTTAAAATGTCAAAATATAAATCAAAATTGATAGAACATATAAAGTCTAATGATTCTTTTATTTTACCAAAATCAAGACGAAATGAAATACTTGGGTTTTTAAATAATGAGTTAAATGATTTATGTATTTCTAGACCAAAGACTAGACTGTCATGGGGAATAGAATTACCCTTTGATAAAGATTATGTTACTTATGTTTGGTTTGATGCACTGATAAACTATATTAGTGCTATAGGCTATAATGATGATAATAAAAAGTTTAATTATTATTGGCCCGCAGATTATCATTTAATGGCAAAGGATATACTTACAGCTCATTGCGTATATTGGCCAACGATGCTTATGTCATGTAATATTTCACTTCCTAAAACTATTTTTGCTCATGGATGGTGGCTAATGGATGATACTAAAATGTCAAAATCATTAGGGAATGTAATTAAACCATTAGATTTAGCTGATAAATATGGTTCTGATGCACTTCGATATTATTTAATGAGGAACATGGTTCTAGGTCAAGATGCTTCATTTACATTAGACTCATTTGAAAAACGATATAATGCTGATCTTGCAAATGATTTTGGAAATCTTGTTAATAGAATTTTTATTTTAATTTCTAAAAATTTCAATGATAAAATCCCAATTAAAGATACGTACGATTCATTAGATAATAATTTTATAACTAATGTCGAAAAATTAAGAGATAAAGCTAAAGAAGATTATACTAATTTAAAAATTCATGATGGGATTGAAAATAGCATTAGTATTATTAGATTAATCAATAAATTTTTAGAAGACAAGGCCCCCTGGAAAATAATCAAAGAAAATAAAAAACTAGCAGCAACAACAATTTATTTATCTGCTGAAGCACTTAGAATTGGGACAGTTTTGCTCTATCCTATTATTCCAGAAAAATCAAATTTAATTTTGAAAGCAATGAAATGTTCTCCTTCAGATGATACTGAGTTTGGACAGCTAAAAGAAAAGTTGAGTATAAGTATTATTAAAAATATTTTTCCAAGAATACAAAACTAGATGGAATTAATAGATACACATTCACATATTTACTATGATAAATATACTGATATAGATGAAGTTCTAGATAGAGCTAAAGAAAATAATGTTTCAAAGATAATATGTGTAGGAGTAGATATAGAGAGCTCATTCAAATCAGTGAATCTTGCAGAAAAATATGATATGATTTACGCAACAGCTGGCTATCATCCTCATGAAGCAAAAGATACAGATATAAATTATTTAAAAGAACTAGAAAGTCTTTTATTACATAAAAAGGTTGTTGCATTAGGAGAAATTGGTCTTGATTTTTTTTATAAGCACAGTGATAAAAAAACTCAAATAACTGTTTTTGAAGAACAATTAAATCTAGCCAAATCACTTAATATTCCTTGTATAATCCATAATAGAGAATCAGATAAAGAGCTCCTAAAAAGTATAACTAAAACAAAAAATAACAATGGGGTTATTCATTGTTTTGCAAGTGATCTTATACTTGCAAAAGAACTTATTAAATTAAATTTTTATTTATCATTTACAGGATTAATTACATTTGCAAATGAATTAGAAGATGTAATCAAAAATATCCCACTTGAAAAAATTATGATAGAAACAGATTCTCCATATTTGACTCCTATACCACACAGGGGAAAGAGGAATGAACCCTACATGGTAAAATACGTTGCAACAGAAATAGCAAAAATAAAAAATATTTCATTTGAAGATGTTGCTAATCAAACAACAAAAACAGCAAAAGATTTTTTTGGTATCTAAAAACAGCATACCTATCAAAAAAAGTTGGGGACAAAATTTTTTAATAGATAAGAATACTATAAATAAAATTATAAAGATTATCGAACCAAACAATAAAGATAGCATCTTAGAAATAGGTCCAGGGCATGGAGCTTTAACAAGAAAATTATTACATTTAAGTAAAAAT
>TARA_B110000263_G_scaffold40986_1_pt1 | contig 12349 bp, 8 predicted proteins | sample TARA_B110000263 | Tara Oceans TARA_B110000263 (sample SAMEA4397730) | marine metagenome | biome: Polar Biome; feature: [MES] marine water layer (ENVO:01000295) within the mesopelagic zone...; material: water (ENVO:00002006), including particulate matter (ENVO:01000060) such as......
ATCTGATTTTCAAAATCAGTTCTATAAAAATCAATATTAAAAGTTCCTTCTCTATCATTAAGATAAAAGCAATGAGTTAAATTAACTCCATAGTTCCATGCAATCTCAGGTAAAAGATTTTCACCAAATGAAATCTCTCTATTTGAAGCTAATAGAGATATATTATCTGAAATAAAATTTGAGTTTCTGAAAGCACGGCCACCAGAAATTCGTATTGCAGTTGATTCATTAGGATTATATTTTATATTTATTCTGGGAATCGCATAAACTTTATCTGTTTTATTATAATAATCAGCTCTAAATCCTGAAGTTATGCTAAATAACTCACCCCATTTATGAAAATATTCAGAAAAAATTCCTGGCATAATATCTGTTCTATTTTCAGAATAAATTTCTTGACTATACCATAAAGCAATTACTTCTCCAGAATCAGGGGTTGCTAAATTATATTCTGTAATATCTTGTTCAATTTCATCAGCATAAAAACTTAAACCAAATTTTAAAATATTTTTTTCTTCTCTAACATATGTTTGGTTAATTAAATTTAAATATGCGGATTTTTGCAATCCATTATATTGATTAGCACCAAAAGAAGCATCAAAATCATGAAGTCTAAATGATGTTTGAAGACCACTACTTTTTCCTTTCTCTTTAGGCATCCTAAATCCTGTCTTTGATGAGAGTTCAATTAATTTATTATTTATTTCAACTAAATATGGGTTAGATCTGTTATCTATTGTTCCACCAATTCTTTCTTCAACAAAGCCTCTAGCATAAAATTGTAATCCAACATTCTTATTTTCAAATTTCCATCTATTCAAAAAATTAAAATTGGTAATTAGAGGCATGTCTAGAAAACCATCATTATTATTATCAATCTCAGTATCATGATATGAAAAATGAGCAAATAAATTTGATTTCCATTTTCCATTCTTTTTCACCAACCTTAAATTATTTTCAATTTTACCTTCAGCGTTTCCATAAAGATTATAATAAAGACTCTCTGAACAATCAGGCTTAAAATATTCTAAATTAATTTGACCAGAAAAAGATTCAAAACCATTAATAACAGACCCTGCTCCTTTAATAATCTGTATAGATTCTACAAATGGACCTGGTGTAAACGTCAAACCATATGAAGATGAAAGACCTCTAATTAGAGGTAAGTTTTCTTGAGTTATTTGTGTATAAATACCATCTAATCCTAGCATTCTAATTTTCTTAGCTCCAGAAACAGCATCATTATAGACTACATCAACCGTTGCATTAGTTTCAAAACTTTCAGATAAATTACAACATGCTGCTTTTTCAAATTCTTGAGTATTTAGTGTTTGCACATTTAAGGTGTTAATTGTCGAGAATCTTGAACTCGTTTGTTTTCCCTTAATATTAACCTCATCTAACTCTAATGACGATTGTATATAAAAGATATACTCACCGTCTATAACTTCTTGTTCAGCAATCTCGTATCCAATAAAAGAGACCATTAGAGTAGCAGGTAAAGAAGGAGCCTCTGGTATATTGTAAACACCATCATTATTCGTTACAGTTCCTACTGTAGTATTTTCCCAATATACATTTGCTCCAATAATTGGGGTAATTCTGTCATTTGAAATTCGCTCTAAAACCTTTCCGGTAATATTTTGAGCTGTAGCGTTAAAATTAAGACAAACTACAATTAAAATTTTTATAATATTTTTCATATCTCTCTAGATTTAAATTAAAATTTTACTTACACATCATTAGATGCAATAAATAAATTTTAAATTAAGAAAGATTGAATTTTAGATAAGACTATTTTTCTAGATAAAGGAGGTGGTATATTGTAATCAATTCTATCATAGAAAAATGATAAATTGTAATTAAAAGAATAAGTATTTATATAATTAAATACTTCATCTTTAAGATCAATTTTTTCATAAACCAAAGTATAAAAATCATACCTAATATTAGAAAGTTCTTTATCACATAAATTCTTAAATGAGGAACAACATGTAATAACTCTCTCAATATTACAACATGATTCAGTATTAGTTTCTAAAACACAAATATCATCAATCTCTTCATGACAAGCAGATTGAAAATCTCCAAGTGCAATACTACTACTTTCATGACATGTAATCTTAGAAATATTAACACCTATACTAAGAAATAGCACAAAAGAAGCAAGTAAATAAACACAAATTTTATGTAATATTTTTTTCATTTTCAAAGCAAAGATAAGAAATATCTATTTAATCAAATTTTTCTAATGTATTTACTATAATATCTATACAATCTAGAAGCTGTTCTTTAGTAATTACTAATGGAGGAGCAAAGCGAATAATATTTCCATGAGTAGGTTTTGCTAATAAACTATTATTCCTTAATGCTAAACACATATCCCATGCTGTAGAACTATCCTCAGAATCGTTAATAACGATAGCATTTAAAAGCCCCTTTCCTCTTACTAATTTTACAATTTCTGTAGACGCAAGCCTTTTATTAAGTTCATCTCTAAATAACTTTCCTAAAACATTAGCATTACCCGCTAAATCTTCATCTATCACAACTTCTAGTGCTGCTTGGGCTACTTTACAAGCTAAAGGGTTACCACCAAATGTTGATCCATGCTCACCTGGTTGAATACAAAGCATAATATCATCATCAGCTAAAACTGCAGAAATAGGCAATACTCCTCCAGAGATAGCTTTTCCTAAAATTAAAATATCTGGTCTAGCATCTTCAAAATCACAAGCTAACATCTTTCCAGTTCTTGCAATACCTGTTTGAACCTCATCAGCAATAAATAAAACATTGTATTTTGTACATAATGATCTAACTCCTGCAAGATAGCCTTCATCAGGAACAACTACACCTGCTTCTCCTTGGATTGGTTCTACCATAAAAGCAGCTACATTTGTGTCCTGGAATTCATGCTCCAAAGCACTCAAATCGTTATATGGAATTAAGCTATATCCTGGCATATATGGACCGAAACCTTTATATGACAATGGATCGTCAGAACTTGATATAGCCGCTAATGTCCTACCCCAAAAATTCCCATTAGCAAAGATTATCCTTGCCTTATTTTCCGGGATTCCTTTTTTCATATACCCCCATTTTCTAGCAAGCTTATTTGCTGTCTCACCACCTTCAACGCCAGTATTCATTGGTAGAACCTTATCATATCCAAATAGGCTAGTGATGTACTCTTCGTAATCTGCAAGTACATCATTATGAAAAGCTCTAGAAGTTAATGTTAATTTAGAAGCTTGGGTATTAAGTGCTTTCAAAATTTTTGGATGGCAATGCCCTTGATTAACAGCGGAATAAGCAGATAAAAAATCATAATATTTCTTATCATTTATATCCCATACATAAACACCCTCACCTCTACTTAAAACAACGGGTAATGGATGGTAGTTATGAGCTCCAAATTTGTTTTCTTTTTCAATATATTCTCTATCTCTATTCATCTTAAACAATTTTATAATACAAAGATAATAGTTTAATCCAATAATAACTAAGTTTGTAATATGCCAAGACAAAATCGAAGAAAACCAATCGTATTAGAAAATATTGAGATTATAGATACGGCTACAAAAGGAAAATCAGTTGCTAGACATGATGGCGTAATTATATTTATCAAAGGTGGAGTACCTGGAGATATATGTAATATTACTGTTTTTAAAAGACGTAAGAAATATTGGGAAGCCAACATAAATCAAATAGTGAAAAAATCTAAATCCCGTATTGATCCAATATGTGAACACTTTGGATCATGTGGAGGATGCAAATGGCAAAATATGAATTACCAAAGCCAATTAAAATTTAAACAAAATGAAGTTGTAAATAATCTAACTAGAATTGGAGGTATTACTATCTCTAAATACAATCAGATTATTGGATGTGAACAAGAGTATTTCTACAGAAATAAGATGGAATTTACATTCTCAAATAAAAGATGGCTTACTCAAGAAGAAGTAGCAAGTAATTCAGAGATAAAAAATAAAGATGCACTTGGATTTCATGTTCCAGGAATGTTTGATAAAGTAATTGATATAAAAAAATGTCATCTACAAAAAGAACCCTCAAATAAAATTAGGTTAGCAGTTAAAGAATTTGCTGATAATAATAAACTACCCTACTTTGATTTGAGAAACCAAACAGGCTTACTTAGAAACTTATTAATCAGAACATCAACTACAAATGAACTAATGGTTCTAGTACAGTTCTTTAATAATGACACGAAAAAGATAAAGTTATTAATGGATTTTATTAAAGATACATTTAATGAAATTACGTCATTACTGTATACTATAAATACAAAGGGAAATAATACACTTTACGATCAAGATATTTTATGTTACAGCGGAAAAGACTATATAACCGAAGAAATTGATGATCTTGTTTTTAAGATAGGTCCAAAATCTTTTTTTCAGACAAATTCAAAACAAGCCAAGAAATTATATTCTATTACTAGAGAGTTAGCAGAAATAAACGAAAAAGATATTGTTTATGACCTATATACTGGTACTGGAACTATTGCCCAATTTATTGCTAAAAAAGCTAAAATGGTGATTGGGATTGATTCAGTAGAAGAAGGAATAATGGCTGCATATGAAAATGCTAAATTTAATAATATCAAAAACTGTACATTCTATACTGGAGATATGAAAGATATTTTTAGTGATGAATTTATAAATAAGAATGGACATCCAAATGTTATAATCACTGACCCTCCTAGAGATGGAATGCATAAAAAAGTAATAGAACAGATACTTAATATTTTACCTCAACGTATAGTATACGTAAGTTGCAACTCTGCCACACAAGCAAGAGATATTTCTATTATGAATGAAAAATATAATGTAACAAAGATACAAACAGTAGATATGTTCCCTCAAACCCATCATGTTGAAAATATAGTAGTACTAGAATTAATATAAAATTTAGCTTATGGAAAAAATTTGGCAAAAACTTAAAGAATTATATGATATGAATCCAATATTATTTGGGATTCTGCTATTTATAGATCTTGCTATTTTATATCTAATTATTAGTTACTTTTTTTAAAGTTTGAAGTATACTATTAATCTGTAATAATAATGATGACTTCCCATTATTAATAATTTTAAAATCAGAAAGTCTTTCCTTCTCATCTTGACTTAGTTGACGAGATATTATTAATCTAATTTCTCTTTCCGTTTTCTTATCTCTTTTTTTAATTCTTGAAATTCGTACATCCTCATTAGCACATACACAAATCACTGCATCCAATTCTTTGTTAGATCCACTTTCAAATAATATAGCAGCCTCTTTAAAAATTATCTTAGAATCTTGATTGTTACACCAAATAGTAAAATCTTTTTTTACTAAGGGATGAACCAAGGAATTGAGTTTACTCAGCTTAGAAGGATTCGAAAAAACTAAATCAGATAGTTTAGATGAATTAACTACATCATGATTATACATATCATCTCCAAATTCTTGCTTTATTGAAGCAATAAGTTGTATGTCATTATTAATATATCTTTTTGAAACTAAATCAGAATTATATACTGGATAATTTAACCTTCTTAAAATATCAGTAATATATGTTTTTCCAACACCTATTCCTCCTGTTATACCTATTATTTTCATTGAGATGTATTATTACATAAATTAAAATAGATTTCTTCATACATAGGAAGGATCTTAGGTAAATCAAATGATTTGGCATGCTTAAAAGCATTCAACTGAAATTTTAATAGTAAGTCCTTATCTGCAAGCAATGAAGATAGATCATTAGACATCTTGACTACATCACCCACATCAGATAAAAAGCCTGTATAACCATCAATATTAACTTCTGGAAGACCACCACTATTTGATGAAATTACTGCAACTTTACTTGCCATAGCTTCAAGAGCAACCAAGCCAAAACTCTCTGTTTCTGAAGGTAAAATAAATATATCAGCAACCGATAATATATTTTCTATTACTTTTAATTTTCCTAAAAATTTAACTTTCTTACTTATACCTAGATTCCTACACATTTGTTCAGCCATTAATCTATCTGGACCATCTCCTATCATTAGCAATTTACTATTATGTAATTTATTTATATTATTAAAAATATTTATTACATCTTTTATTCTTTTCACTTTTCTAAAATTTGAAATATGAGTAATAATAAATTCATCTTTTTTTGCATAACGTAACCTAAGATCATCATGTGAGTTTTTATTATAAAGTTTTATATCTATAAAATTTGGAATATGATAGATAGCGTTTTTTATATTAAAATTTTCTAAGGTTACTCTCTTAAGGTCTTTTGATACTGTAGTCACTGCATCAGAGCTGTTAATAGCATATTCAATAACAGGTTTAAAGGATTTATCTTTACCAAGTAAAGTAATATCAGTTCCATGAAGTGTTGTTACTATTGGTAGATTAATACCATATGTAGATAATATCTGCTTAGCATTTACAGCAGCTGAAGCATGAGGAATAGCATAATGAACATGTAAAATATCTAATTTCTCATGAATTGCAACATCTACAAGTTTACTGGTTAAATTTAGCTCATAAGGAGGATACTCAAATAAAGGATAAGACGGAATATTAACTTCATGATAATAAATTTTGTCCGAGAATAAATCTAAACGAAAAGGCTGATCATAAGAAATAAAATGAACCTCATGACCTTTTTCTGCAAATGCAATACCAAGCTCAGTAGCAACTACACCACTACCTCCATAAGTTGGATAACAGACAATTCCTATTTTAAGTTTATTCAACATTATATTTAAAAATTAATTCCATAATATTAGTTCTTATATTAAGATCTAACAATTTCTTATTACTTGCATCAGGATGAATTCTATTTGATAAAAATATAAATATAATTTTAGTTTCAGGATCAGCCCAGGCTAGTGTGCCAGTAAATCCGGTATGTCCAAAACTTAATCTTGATACACATTTACAAGTTGGTCCACCCTCCTGATTTTCTAAAGCTGGCTTATCAAAACCTATTCCTCTTCGATTATCTAGCAGACAAAACTGACAACTTGTAAATTCATTTATTACATCTTCAGATAAATAATACTCACCTGCATAACTTCCTTTATTTAGATACAACTGCATAATTTTAGCCAAATCATTAGCATTAGAAAACAAGCCCGCATGTCCTCCCACACCACCTAACATAGCAGCTCCCATATCATGAACATATCCCTTTAATAATTGACTTCTAAATTCGTAATCTTTCTCAGTAGGTATAATACGATTATCAGAAAGATGATTTTTTGGAAGAAAACATAAGTTTTCCATTCCTAATTTCTGATAAAAATTTTCATCTAAATAATTATCAAGATCTTGATTTGTAATATTCTCAATGATTTCTTTTAATAGATAGTATCCTAAATCACTATAAATATATTCTTTCTTATCTAAAAGTTCAGAATCTTTAACTTGTTGAATTATAGAATCAGGAAATGAAAAATGGAGATATAATGAGTCAGCAACATTAACAGAGAAAATATCACTCTTTAATTTAGAGTATAAAGTATCTCTTAATTGCATATATTTTGAATTTGATTCCTGTTCCAATGTTTGTCTATAAAATGGAATCCATGGAAGAAGTTTAGATTGATGTGTTAAAACCTCTCTAATTATCAGATCATTCTTATTTGAACCTTCTAAATTAAGGTAATTACCCAAAGTACTATCAACACAAAGAACACCCTCATCTACTAGTTTCATTAATGCAGGAACAGTAGCTCCTATCTTTGTAATTGAAGCTAAATCATAAACATCTGAATCCTTCACTTTTATCTTATTATCATAAGTATGATATCCATAAGATTCTTTGAATACAACTTGTCCTTCTTTTGCTATTAAAATTTGACATCCTGGAATAGCTTTCTCTAAAATCGCACTAGAAATAGTACTGTCAATTTTATACTTTAAAATTGGATTAAATTCACTGTTTAAAAGATTTGAATATGATATTCGAATAGAATCTGTTTTGATTCCTGAACCTATATTAAAATGCTTGGTTGAAACAGGTATAGCACCATTAATACTAAGACCTCCAAAAACTGATTGTGCTACTTTCTCTTGAGCAAGTTTACTGTTTTGATATCCTAGAAGCATAGCATCAAAATTATCAGTAAATAGTAAAGAATTAATACTATATGGATTCGCAAAAATAGTTAGAACAACCTTAGATTGAAGTGCAATTGTCTGTAGAAATATATCAGTATTTTTTAAAATTTTATAGTCTTTCCATGCATTAGCATTTGATTTATGAATACTAACAATCACAAGATTATATTCAGATAACTTATCTAAGATTATAGCTTGCTGTTTAATATTAGCATTTTCAGAAATACTAAAACTATCTACAGCAGCATAATTATTTAACATCATCTGAAATGAATTTCCACTTTCTCCTATCACTAAACTTGCAATTTTTAAAGTATCTAATCTCTCTAAAGGAATAATACTATCATAATTCTGTAATAGTGTTATAGATGATTTAATTAGTTTAGCATTAAGATCTAGTGTTTTACTAGTAATAACACTATCTTTAATAATACCTATATCAATTGGTTTATATTGATCCAAATTCATCCACTTCTTAGCCATTAAGATCTTCCAACATTTAGAATCAATTTCAATTTGAGAGAGCTCCTTTGCTGATATAGCATCTTGTATATTTTCAATAGCCTTTGGTACATCCTCAGCACATAATAAAACATCATTTCCAGCAATAAGAGCCTTGACATCTAAATCTCCAGGTTCATATAGATCACTTACAGCTTTCATATTTAAACCATCAGTAAACTTAAGGCCTTTAAAACCCATCTCTTGAGTTAACAAATCAGTTACAACTTTTCTAGATAATGAAATTGGAGTATTATCAATACTATCTAATGAAGGAATAAATAAATGAGCTGTCATCACACTACCTAAACCATTATTAATTAAATTTTTAAAAGGGACAAGCTCAACTTCATTTATTCTCTTTTTAGAATGACTTATTGTAGGGAGAGTTTTGTGTGAATCTTTATCTGTATCCCCATGACCAGGAAAATGTTTAGCACACGCAAGAATATTATTATCTTGAAGTCCGTTCATATAGGCTAAACTTAGTGAAGATACCCTGTAAGGATCCTCACCAAAAGATCTATTGTTAATAATAGGGTTTTTGGGGTTTGAATTTACATCTACTACAGGAGAAAAATTAATATTAACTCCAATAAGCTTACACTGACGAGCAATTTCAACGCCCATTTCATAAATTAGATTTGTATCTATTGAAGCGCCCAAAGTCATCTGCCAAGGAAATCTCAGGGCGGAGTCTAAACGCATAGCAATACCCCATTCTGCATCAATAGCAATCATTAATGGAGTCTTAGAAATAGACTGATAATAATTAGTAAGTTTCGCTTGTCGTGCAGGCCCACCCTGCAAAAACATTAATCCTCCAATTTTATATTTTCTAATAAGTTTAGATATCTCTTTTTTATGATCATCTGACTTATTAGAATAAACAGATACCATAAAAAGTTGTGCAATCCTCTCTTTGGGCGACAAAGTCTGTAAGATACTATCCGCCCAGATTGAATTTTCTTCAATAAAAACTGGTATAGAATTATTTTGAGAAAATAAATTATTAATTAGTAATACAGAAAAAACAAAGATTAGTAGGGATCTTTTCATTGAAACAAAAATATAAATTCAAACCATTAATGATATTATTTTTCATTATTGAATCAGTTTATTTATTAACGCTTTCTTAAGAATATATTTTTATATTTTTGCTAACATGAAAGCCCCTAAATTACCATCATTTTATAAAAATCAAGGATTACAAGGATTTAAATTTACACCTAGATACTATAAACCTAATGCTAGAAAAAATAAAAATCTAGGAGAAAATCATAAAAAAATTAAGTTTAAGAAAATCAGTAATAATGAATTAATAAAAGGAAGAAATAAAAGAATTATTTTCATAATTATTGTTTTATCTTTGTTAACATACTATTTTTTAAAAAAGCAAATACTTTTTAATTACATTGGACATAATACAATTATTACCTGATCATGTTGCAAATCAAATAGCAGCTGGCGAGGTTATTCAAAGACCTTCTTCTGTTGTTAAAGAAACACTAGAAAATTCTTTAGACTCTGGTGCTACTGAAATTCAGCTATATATTAAGGAAGCAGGAAAAACTCTTATACACGTTATTGATAATGGTTGTGGCATGAGTAGTAATGATGTTGTTAAATGCTTTGAGAGACATGCTACTTCTAAAATACAAAGCGCAGATGATTTATTTGCAATTCAGACCATGGGCTTTAGAGGTGAAGCTATGGCTTCAATTGCTGCAATTTCTCATATTGAACTTGAAACAAAACTAATACAGGAAGAATTAGGAACTAAAATTATTATTGAAGGTGGAAATATTATTAGCAAGAATGATCACGCATGCAGCAATGGAACTGCAATTAAAATTAAAAACCTATTCTACAACATACCTGCAAGAAGAAAATTCTTAAAATCAAATAATGTTGAGATGCGTCATATAACTGAAGAATTTAATCGAATTGCATTATCTCACCCAGAATGTAAAATGCAATTATTTCATGATAATAAAGAAATTTATTTTTTACCAAAGACTAAATTTAGACAAAGAATAGTGAATGTAATTGGATTAAAGAATAATGAACGTCTTGTACCAATCGAAGAAGAAACAAGTCTTGTAAAAATTAATGGTTTTATATGCAAACCTGAATTTGCAAAACGAACAAGAGGAGAACAATATATATTTGTAAATAAAAGATTTATTAAAAACTATCATATCCAAAGTGCAATATCAAAAGCATTTGAAGGATTAATAAGTTCTAATCATCATCCATCATATTTTATTAATCTAGTTGTTGATTCTACAACCATTGATGTTAATATTCACCCAACAAAAACAGAAATAAAATTTGAAGATGAAAAATCAATATATGCAATTATCCGATCAACAGTAAAAAAATCATTAGGTCAATATAACATATCTCCAAGTATAGATTTTCTTCAGGAAAACTCATTTAATTTAAATATTCCTACTGAGAATACTTCAATAAAAGAACCTAAAATCAAAGTTAATCCTTTATACAACCCTTTTAATGAAGATAACGAATCTATTAAAGATGCTGACTCATTAAATCAACAAATAGAACTTATTAAAGAGGATAATTTGGATAACAATAGTAAATTTATTCAATTAAATAAAAGATATATTCTCAAAATTAATCAAGATGCAATATTTATTATCCATCAAAGAAGAGCAAATCAACGTATCCTTTATGAATATTATTTAAAATCAATAAAAAACTTAAATACAGAATCACAAAAACTACTATTTCCAGTAAAGATTTCATTATCTAATCAGGAGAGTAAGATTATAGAAGAATTAAAAGAGGATCTTCATAAAATTGGATTTGTATTTAATCTAGTAGAAGCAAATAAGCTTTCATTTGAGGGGGTTCCTGTAAATTGTAATAAAGATAATATACAAAATATCATTGAAGATATCATTGAGCAATTTAAAGAAAATAACGATGTATCTATTGCCCAAGATCATAGACTGGCATTATCATTATCAAGTAGTATAGCTGTTAAAGACTATAAACAGTTTACAGAAAAGGAAATGATAAAACTGAACACTGAATTAATAAATTGTGACCAACCTAGTTTTTCTCCAAAAGGAAAACCAATAATGGTAAATTTTAATATTAATGAAATAGATAAATTTTTTAAATAATGTATAGACAATCTTTTTCTCAATTACCACAAGTCATAAAAAATCTACTTATTATTAATGGGCTATTCTTTCTTGCTACAATTTCTCTAGAAAGTCTTGGGATTGACCTTGTACAGTTATTTGGACTTCACCCATTTCAATCTCATGATTTCATGCCTCACCAACTAATAACTCATCTTTTTATGCATGGTGATTTTACACACCTCTTCTTCAATATGTTTGCATTATGGATGTTTGGTAAAATTTTAGAAAACGTATGGGGAGGTAAAAGATTCTTAACTTATTATATCATTACTGGATTAGGGGCAATGATATTATATTCAATTGTACAACAGATACAAATTTCTTGGATAGAGGGAAATATGACTGTTGAACAAATACAACAAGTTTCTAGTCAACAAGGTTACGATTGCTATCGGGAATTAGTAGAATCAGGTGAAGTCTATCTGAGTAAGTATGGAATAATAGGAGAAGAAATGAAAAGTTTACTCTTTTTATATAACAAACCAGTTGTTGGTGCTTCAGGTGCAGTATTTGGCATATTACTCGCATTTGGAATG
>TARA_B110000263_G_scaffold80642_2_pt1 | contig 12333 bp, 7 predicted proteins | sample TARA_B110000263 | Tara Oceans TARA_B110000263 (sample SAMEA4397730) | marine metagenome | biome: Polar Biome; feature: [MES] marine water layer (ENVO:01000295) within the mesopelagic zone...; material: water (ENVO:00002006), including particulate matter (ENVO:01000060) such as......
CCCTAACGGTATTTCCCACTGATAAAACTGCGGCTTATCTGACTTTGCGGTAATTTCGAGATCGTGTTCACTGAGTCGAATCAGGGCACGGCTGTCGTTACTTGCACGCCACCCGAATTCAAGCCTGAGGCTAGGAGGTGTCGCAGAAGTTTGCAGAGTTTGTGATGCGCGAACGCGGACACGCAGCGTCCCCACTGGAGGGATCTGGTTTCCTAATTCAACGATCAGGAATTGTCCCCGCGGGATGATGACGACGTGGGTCGGTGTGACGGGGATATCGTTGGGCGGGGGCGTAGGCGCGTGTGCGTATTTAGCTCCGTAGTATTGCCAAGATGAACGGACGGTCCGGCCGGATTGAAGGTCTCGATAATAAGTGTTGTTGTGGGGTTGCCGGAATCTTTCTAGTAGTTGGTCAAGTTCTCTCTGGTGTTTTTGTTTGTCACCGTCTTTCCTGAGTTGCTCATTGAGATCGGCAATTTGCTTCTCTTGCTCAGGCCAATGCCTAGCCGCCGCCGCTTGTATCGGGATGTTCCATTGCAGCATGGTCGGTTGCGGATTGAGCGCAACTGCTCGTGTAATCGCCGTAGATGCTATTTCGCGGTATGTTTCGAGTTGCGTAATAGACATGTGCAACATTTCAGAGCTGTTTTGGAATCCATCGTCCGTGTTGGCTTCGGGAGGCAAATCTTTGGCTAGGTTATAGGGTATTCCGAGTAGGTCTTGGAGAGCGTAGTTATATTCGTAGCGAGTGAGTCGGCGAAAGGAAGAATGGCCTTGTTCGGCACGCCGGACTTGCGAGGCTATCTGGAGTTCCGTGGAAAGCCACTGCACGAGCTTACTGCGATCCGAGCTGCTCAGTGGATCGGCATCCGCAGGAGGCATTTCACCGTTGTTGATGACACCGAGGACTTCGATCCACCATTTTACGTCCGCTCCGCGTTGTAGATTCGGGTCGAAGGCGTCGAGGCGGATGTTGCCTTCTTGGGTGTCGGGGCCGTGGCAATCGATGCAAGAAGATTTGAGGATCGGTTGGATGGACCTGCGAAACTCAGCGAGGTTAGGTTTGGGGGCCTTCGTTGCCCGCGGTGGTAAACTTTGTGTTACGTAGTTTGATCGCTCTGCACCGCTTACTTTCAATTCGTTGAGTGCGGGAATTATCGCCGCGCTGTCAGCAGTTTGTGCTTCGCATGGTTCTATCGATAGGATTGCGCAAAGAAACGTGACAAGTGCGATGAAATGTCGTCGATGGCGATTAGTGTACATATGGATATTATAACAGTTCCCTTAGGTTGTATCAGTGTAGCGGATAAACGTGGGCCTTGAGTTTACACAAAACACTATGAATGTGAGGTCGGACGTTGTTATTTACCTGACACGCTTTTGTGCGCTTTGACTAACATTTCTGTGGCGTGTCCTTGGTCACCTTGTTGCCGCATCCATGATTTGAGGACCTTGGACAGCCGCGCGATCTGTTTTTGATGTTGCGGCAGATCGGCTATATTGGTTCGCTCAAACGGGTCGGCGGCAAGATCATAAAATTCGATGGCTGGGCGACGCATGTATCCGTTAACCAATGTCTTCGCGATTGGGTCAGTCTGGGCCGCTTGCACCCAACTTGCCCACGCCGGATTTCCACCACCTCGCGTCACTATGTTGTGAAACGTAACTGTATGGTTCAGATTAAGGATGAGTTTAAATTGTCGAGTGCGTACTGAGCGAATCGGATAGGAGTCACTGCCTTGAATGATGCCGCGTGTGGTATGTACGCCGAAAACGTAGCGTTGGTGTTGGTCTTTGCGGCCCAATACGACGTCCGCAAAACTACGACCGTCAAGATCGTCCGGGATTTGAATGTCACATAGTTCGAGTAAGGTTGGGACGACATCGACGTATTGGACAAGCGCATCGGATTGGGAGTTTGCTGCGATGTGGTTGGGCCAACGCATGATGAATCCGACGTGTAAGCCGATATCGTAGCAAGTCCACTTACCAAAGGGGAACTGTGCGCCTTGTTCGCTGGTATAGATGAAGATGGTGTCGTCTTTTTTCTTGGCAAGTGACACGGCGTGATCGACCGTTGCTAGTTCCCGATCAAAGTCAGTGACTTCCGCATAGTAGTCGACAAGAGCAGTGCGAGTCTGTTGATTGTCGTACATATAGGGGGGCAACGTGAGGCTGCGAGGGTCGTATTGCGAAGCGTCACCTGAGGTCCACGGTCGGTGCGGACTGTCGGATGCATACACCAACAGAAATGGTTCTGGATTGGCAACGAATGCTGCGAGTTTGTCCTTGGTAACGTTCGTGAAGGGAAAGCTGTCTGCGGGGCCGATATGCCTCTTGCCGCACAGTCCCACTCGATACCCGGCTTCTTTGAAGTAGTGAACGAAGCTTTGGGTGCCTTTGCGGACTTGGCTGTGGTTGGGATATGCGCCGCTGCGAACGGGAAACAGTCCGGTGTAGAGTTGTTGTCGAGTGGGCGAGCACATAGCGGTCGCGGTGAATGCAAGATTGAATTTCAAGCCTTCTTTGGCCAGTTGGTCGATATTGGGCGTGTTAACGTCACTGTTTCCGTAGCAGCCGGCATCGGACCATGTTTGATCGTCCGCTATCACAATGACGACATTCGGACGAACCTCAGGAGCAGGTCTCGTAGTCGCTTGAAGCACGCAAGCAGATAAACTCAAATAGACTAGACAGATGTTGGCGACGATGTTCATTTAATTGATACTCAGTAAATCGATAGGTGGGCAGAGTTATTTGCAAACTGGTTAACGCTGATTTTCAATTTTAACATTTTTGAATAATTAAGAATATATACGAACTCCAACGCGAACAGAAAACCATGAAGTTAATTACCCCTCAATTATTACTTGTATTGCTACTTACTGGTATTCCCGTAACCGACGCACAGGCAGAAGACCTGCCCAATATTGTGTTGCTGATGGGAGATGATCATGGTTGGGACGAGGTGGGCTATAACGCTCATCCACATCTGAAGACGCCAGTACTTGATGAGATGGCGGCAGTTGGACTGCGGTTCGACAGGTTTTATGCCGCGCATCCGTCGTGTAGTCCCACTCGCGGGAGCGTACTCACGGGGCGACACCCAAATCGATATGGTACTTTTACGCCGGGCTTTTCATTCCGCCCAGAAGAAATTACGATTGCTCAATTGCTGAAAACCAAAGGGTATGTTTGTGGGCATTTTGGTAAGTGGCATGTGGGACCGGTTAAGAGTGACTCGCCGACAAACCCAGGGAAAATGGGGTTTGACGAATGGTTGTCGCATGACAATTTCTTTGAGCTCAATCCAGTGTTGTCTGCCAATGGAGTTCCACCAAAGAAAATCGAAGGTGAAAGTTCCGAGATTCTGGTAGCCGCTGCGTCAGAATTTATAGCTAAAGCAAAACGTAACGATAAACCGTTTTTTGTTGTGATCTGGTACGGCTCGCCTCATGAACCGTATAGCGGGCTACCCAAAGACCTTGCGCTGTACGATGATCTGCCCGAGAAGTACAACGATAAGACGTTTCGTTTGACGTCCAATGAAACGGGACGACCAACAACAAGACCGCTTGGTGATATATTGCGAGAACGGTATGCCGAGATTACCGCGATGGACCGCTCGATCGGACAACTGCGGGAGTTCTTGGATGCTAAGAAATTACGAGATGATACCCTGCTCTGGTATTGCGGGGACAACGGTACGCCCGGTGACGGAATTGTCACTTCGCCGCTAAGAGGACGCAAGTCCCAGATGTACGATGGTGGGATTCGAGTGCCAGGCGTGATTGAGTGGCCGGCGCGAATCAAAACACCATTGGTTTCACAGTTACACAGCGTGACAAGCGATATATTGCCCACGCTGTGTGAGTTGGTGGGAATTGATTTGCCACAGCGAGAACTTGACGGACTGTCCTTGACCGGAACTTTTGACGGATCATTGAAATGTCGCCCTGCTCCGATCTTCTTCTGGCAATACAATGTCGGCAAGGATAAGCAACGTGAACCGTGGATCCCCAAACCACTGCAAATTGGTACGACGCCGTTGGTGAAAATGATGGGGAATGTATACACAAGGACGTTTACAAATTTCAAACACCCTAAGATCGTCGCGAGTGATTTTGATGGTAGCCGTGTTGTATTGTCGGACCACTATAAGTTGGTTGTGGCAGGTAACGGTGTATCAATCAAAGCGCAGTTGTTTAAAGTGCCGGATGACGTAGCTGAAGAAAATGACATAGCGACGGAAAATCCTGAAGTGGTACGCGGTATGTTAGAACAACTGCGACAATGGCAAACATCAGTCCTGACGAGCTTGACAGGAGTGGAGTACAAACCACGACTTAGTGCGAATTAGCGCGGCTGAGACGGTGCACATCAATTTGCTGTTGGGAGCGTCACTTCAGTGGGTTTTCGTACCAGCTGACGTTGTTTGAACCGCGACCGGCGTTTAACAAGTCGAGATCGCCGTCGCCGTCCATATCGACGCTACGCAGGTCATAACTTTCTTGATCATCATCGAGCACGTGCAGTTCGAAATTCCCTCGAGAGTCGTTCAGATATAGCATCACCCGTTTACTTTCATAGCCACAACTGGCGGCGTCTATGTCCCCATCATGATCAAAGTCTGCGACGGTTAGACTATGTGGTTGACGGATAGTTGCATCGATCACTTGAATTTCCCAAGTTGGGTTCTTAAACCAAATTACACCAACTCCGTGTCCGCGGGTGGCGACCCAATCAGTCTTGCCATCCCCATTGACGTCAGCCGGCAGGATATTCGTAGCGGCCTCTTGGTTTTCCGCGAGCATCACTTTTGTCCACGCTTGCTCGACTCGACCTTTCCCGGGGTTTTTCCAAAAGGCAAACCAGTTGCCGTCCGCAAACGGTGCTCCCTTAGCGCCCACAGCAATTTCTTTCCAGCCATCGCCATCAATATCACCGGCACCCATGTAATGGCTGCCACCTCGGGCATCGCCAGCGGCAAAAATGTGACGGTCCCATTGTGTAGCACGGCGTGGCCGCTTAGGAATGCTATACCAGACAATGGAATCTCGCAGGCCTTCTTCAGGTTGAAAGTTGTTGATGATTAGATTGGGTCGACCATCGTTGTTGATGTCAGATTTTATAATACAGTGTATGCCGGTAATAACGGGATCAATAATGCGGGGTATCCATATTCCTTGTTTTATATGTTTACTGCCGGGGTTTTCCAGCCAGAACGGATGTTGGTTTGCAATGGTTCCGGCCCAATCTAGGTCGCCATCGCCGTCAACGTCGAGTACTTCACTGTGGATGCAAGCCTTATTGCCTACAGGGAATCGGTGCAGGACGTATTGCTGCTGCCACGTGGGCGCAATGAACATGCTTACTGTGCCATTAAAGCTAGCAATCACATCTAGAAGATGATCACCGTTGGCGTCGAGCGCAACCGCTGTATTGCAATGACCTTGTTCCATGACGATGTGTTTTGTCCACTTGTCGGCACCGTTGGTAGTGCGCTGTAAAGAAATAACCAATAGGAGGACAGCCACAGTGCCAATGCGTAATACGTGGGTCATAGTGATTTCCGTTCTGTATGTTAAATGTCAATGGACTAGTCAATTATGGGAAGTACAATCGCGGATGGTCGCGATCGAGTGTGATAAACTTGTTCGGTGGATTTGATAGATGAACCATCATAGGGGCCTTTTCCTGTGTTCGGATTGCGGTCAAATAGCGGAAAATAGGCTCCTGAAATATCGACGCGGAACTCGTGCCCTTTTTGAATTGTTGCGGCCACGGGACCAAGGTCAACTTCGATCTGGTACACCTTGCCCGGTTCTAATAATTTAGGTTGTAGCAATGAATCTCGGAATCGGCCCCGCAATACACCGACCGCGAGGTTTTGGGCGAATCCATTGGGGTGGACATCGACTAGTTTCACAACCCAGTCCGCGTCGACGGTGCTAGCTGACACAAATAGTTTTGCCGAGGGGTTACCGGCAAAGCGTACGGACTTGTTGAGCACACCGCTGGAATAAACTAGAACATCATCTCGACTCCCAATCGTTCGTTGGTCAACAGGCCCCCAACTAACGCCATCAATAGATCGTATGTCATCCGAAGGATAAGCGGGAGTTGGGTTCGCTGGGTCGGAGATGAAACTGTCGGGTTGTTGGTGTCTGGGGGGACGACTTGGGGATATTTTGCCGCTGCTCGAGATTGTGTTTGCATCGCCATCTGAGTGTAAAAAGAATGACTTATTAACCGCATCCTTTGGGGGCCATGTATCTGCTTCAAACCAATGATTATCGCCCATTGAAAAGTATCGTACAGGAGACCATTTCTCTAGCGAGTTCGATTTATGTGGTTTCAGGTATCGGTCCAGCCATTGGATATTTGCGGTGGTGCGATCCCAAACTGCGGTCTCACCAAAATCCCAATCCCCGACTTTTGATCGGCCGATACTGCCGTGGTCCCATGGACCAAGTATCAGTTGTTGTTTGTTGCGTACATGTTCGTGAATGGCGTCTTGATGCATCAAGTTGAAACTACGTACTGCTTCGCGAGAAAAGAAGTCGTAATATCCGACGGCATGTTGTACGGCGAGATCAAGCTCAATGACTTCTTTCGATAAGGCAAGTCGGCGCCAATATCCATCAGGCTTAGGATGTGTCAGCATGTTTTCAAACCACGGTATTGACCAACCGATTTCGTCGTCAACGGCGCTTAAAGGGAGAGTTTTAAATATTCGCGACCAATCGGTGGGAAGTTGTGCTTCGGGTGGTTGGCTCATCCGTGCGGCCCAAGTCGTTAACATTGACAGGCGGACAGCACCACCTTGATAGATGTTTCCGTAGAACTCTGTCCATGTTGCGGTGGGAGTAATGACTTTCAGGCCAGTTGGTTTCTCAGCGGCCGCTTGCCATTGTGTAGCACCGAAGTAGGACGCTCCCCACATTCCGACCTTGCCATTGCTCCATGATTGCTTGGTAATCCATTCAATCGTGTCGAATCCGTCTTGTCCTTCGTTGTTATACGCGATGAAGATTCCAGCAGATTCGAATCGCCCTCTGCAGTCTTGAACGACCAGAACGTAACCCGATTGGTTAAATTGGACCGCAATATTCGCAAGCCCCGCCTTGTTATAGGGGGTACGGATTAATATGACAGGTTGATTTTTCGTGGAAGCGTCGAGGTATATATCCGTCGATAACTCAATTCCGTCCCGCATCGCCACCATTAAGGTTTTTTTGATGAATTCCGCTTGCACGAAATTGCAGCAAAAAACTGTTGTCAGCAAAGTGATGCATGTTGTGCGAATGATGGGTGACATGGTTACGGTCCCTCTCTAGTATCTTTATCAACGTGAAAATCTGTCCCGAACAACAACAGTATAACTTACTTGGGACACCAGTGGAGGTTTGCCTGTTTTGCAACGAAGAGTCAACACAGGTCGACCAGAATAGATTCTAATGAGTCGCACCACGCCGACGGCGCGGCTAATATCCGATCACGAATTACCTTCCCATGCCATTTCAATTTGATAACAGTTATGCTCGTTTGCCGGGTGAGTTCTATTCGCTTGTAGCACCTACGCCAGTGGCCCAACCCAGTATGATCCGCGTGAATCCAGGGTTAGCAGAATTATTGGGAGCGGACGCGGAGGTCTTGCAATCGCCTGCCGGTCTCAGTGTGCTGGCAGGGAATGAAATCTGTATTGGGTCGGTTCCTTTAGCAATGGGATATGCGGGACATCAATTTGGAGGGTTTTCACCACAGCTAGGCGACGGACGTGCCGTACAATTGGGCGAGGTAATCGGAACCGATGGTGTTCGTTATGATATTCAACTGAAGGGTTCTGGGCCCACTCGGTTCTCCCGACGAGGCGATGGTCGTTCGGCGCTAGGGCCTGTGCTGCGGGAGTACCTAGTCTCTGAGGCGATGGCCGTGCTCGATGTGCCCACGACGCGGGCGCTTGCCGCAGTGTCCACGGGCGAAAGCGTGATGCGAGACGGAATGATTGCAGGCGGAATTTTGACTCGAGTGGCTCAGTCGTTTGTGAGAGTGGGGACTTTTCAGTGGCTTGCTGCTCGGGGGGACGTTGAAAACTTGAAAGTGCTCGCAGATTATGTGATTGACCGACATTATCCGGAAGCCAAAGAATCAGAAACGCCATATCGCGCCCTGCTGGATATCGTAATTGAACGACAAGCAGCATTGGTTGCGCAGTGGATGCAACTTGGGTTTATTCACGGCGTGATGAATACCGACAATACTGCGGTGTCTGGCGAGACGATTGACTATGGTCCTTGTGCCTTTATGGATACTTATGAATCTAACAAGACGTTCAGTTCCATTGACCATCAAGGCCGATATGGTTTTGGGAATCAGGGACCAATTGCGCATTGGAATTTGGCGAGATTTGCGGAAACTTTGGTGCCGTTGCTGGCGTCGGATGCCGAACGAGGCGTAGCGATAGCGGAGGAAGCGTTAGATCAATTTGTGGAGATTTATGAGCGTGAGCTGCAACGTCGGTTTACGGCGAAAATTGGATTAGCAACGGACGGCGACGTAGTACTCCCCAAGAAAGACACAGATTGGGCATTGGTCCGTGAGTTATTGACGTTGATGGAGGATGGCAAGGCGGATTTTACCTTAGTCTTTCGGCACCTGTCCGGGGCGTTTGAGCGTAACAATGACGAAAAATTGGTGGCGTTGTTTGATTGCACCAAAGGGATTACGGCATGGTTGATAACGTGGCGAGCGCGAGTGTCTCAAGCGGGTGAGGCGGCGCAAGCATTGATGCAACGTAGTAATCCGATCTTTATCCCGCGCAATCATCGCATTGAAGAGGTGATCGCGGCTGGGTACAACGGCGACTTCGAACCATTTCATCGGTTATACGAAGTGTTGCAGCACCCCTTTGACGAGCAGCCTAAAAATGCCGCCTATGAAGCCGCACCGACAGATGATGAAATTGTCCAGGCGACGTTTTGCGGGACGTAGCGTGGTAGCCTATTTCTTGGGTGGATATACTTTATGATTTTCGTGACATGCTTTGCAGGTCATGGCTGCGGCAAGTGCTTCGCCGCTTCCTTCCACACCCTTGCGATGGTTGGCAGTCGCCTGTAACAACGCACTTGTTAATGTCGCCCAACTTTCCGCAGTCCCTTTGGGTGGTTTGTTGTTAGGCATCGCTTTGACAAACGCCCAGAATAGCTTTTGTTCTTTTCGCGTCGCTTCACCCTTGATGACCTTTGTGTGCAAGCCGTCATCTTTAACCGCGTGCATGAAGCTCTCGATCTCGTAGGATTGCTTGCCTTTAGCAGCAACTTCGGTATCGTTTGTGGCGGCGAAAATGGTAGCGATGCCCGCGAGGAACAAAGTTGCAAAAATGAATGAGCGCTTCATGAGGTTGCCTTATTTAAGGTTGCGAATGTAAAACTAAGTATAACAAAATGGCATGGCGTGTAGATGGATTATCGGCTTATTACAATCCGTTCTTAAAACAAAGCCTTAATGGGGTGGCCTTCATCCATCAGATTATATGGACGCCCGCCCTTGTCCACGGCAGTTAGATCATCGATGCCCATCGCGTGATAGACCGTCTTAGCGATATCTTCTGGCGCCACTGGCAAATCAGCTGGATATGCAGCGTGGCGGTCTGATGTTCCGTATGCTTGGCCACCTTGAATTCCACCGCCGGCCATCAGCACCGACATGGCATGAGTCCAGTGGTCCCGGCCCTGACCTGTTTTGCCACCGCTGCGGGGGTCACCAATAGTTGGTTTCCTACCCATTTCGCTATTCACCAGTACTAGTGTTTGATCGAGTAGTCCGCGGTCGTGAAGATCTGCCAAAAGAGCCGAAAAACATTGGTCGAATTCAGGGAGGAGAACATCTTTGAGACAACCGAAATTATTTCCGTGGGTGTCCCATCCGCCGCCACTTTTGCATTTGCTTTGTTCGGCGAGCTTCTTGTTTCCTTGCCAGAAAACGCTAACAAAGGGTATTCCCGCTTCAACAAGTCGACGAGCCATGAGCATACTCATCCCATTATGAGTTTTTCCATAAGTCTCAATCGTCTTATCCTGTTCCCCTGATAAGTCGAACGCGTCTCGGGCTTTAGGGGATCCTAATAGTGAAAAGGCTTTGTCTTGAAACGTTTGTAGATTACTGGTTTTTGCAAATTGAGAGAGATCTTTGTCATTGTTATTGAAGTCGTCAAGCAGTTGCCGACGGGAAATGAGTCGCTCGACAGGGATATCGGCTTTGAGTTCGATAGCAGGCGCAGCGAATTTCATCGGGTCATCTACGTCCGCCATGACATATAAGGGATCGTGTTCCACGCCTAAGCGAGCTGCAAATTGTCCCGGCCGAGTGTATTGCGGGGCACCTGGCTTCAGAGGCAGAGTGATGCTTTGCGGGAGATACGGGTGACGCGGTGATTTGTAGCCAACGACAGTACCGATAGCTGGCCAGTCTGAAGGTCGTGGTTTGCGGGCATTCAAGAGTTGTGGAAAACTGGGGTCTGGGCGTTGGCCCGTCAAATTATAATAGTATCCAGCGTGGTGGTCTCCGGTGCCGCGTCGGTAATGACCTAAGGATCGGATCACAGATAGATGGTGGGCCTGGTTGGCGAGTTTTGGCAAATGCTCGCACAACTGGTACTCTTTGGCGGTCGTTGGAATCGAATTAAACGGTCCGCGGATCGACGACGGCGCGTTGGGCTTCATATCCCAAGTGTCAATGTGAGAGGCTCCGCCGCTGAGCCAAATGAGGATCGTAGATTTTGCCGGACCGGAAGCCTTGGCCTGCACAAGTTCAGGTAGTGACGCCCCGCAAAACGACAGGCCACCAGCAACGAGCAGCGTGCGTCTGGAAATAGGCAATCGCGCCGCTTGATGCGCGTGAGCCTGTTCTAGATTGTCGTTTTTTGGTTGCGCCATTGGAGGCCATATTGGAGCGGGTAAAAATCATATTTCGCAGGGCGACTAATTTCTTATCTTAATCAACGCGATGCTTTGGCGTCAAGCAAAGCGGTCGCCGCTTATGACCTCTAATTAATACGCCGGTGAATGTTCGCCGTTACATGAGAGATGAATTGCTTAATCAAGAACTATTAATTAACTTAAAGGCAGTATGTGTTTTGGCTCTTAAGGTGACCTTTATGACTAAGCAGGTTTTTTCACGTCGAAAGTTTCTCGCTACCGGTTCAACGGCGTTTTCTGCTCTGCCAGCTTGGCCCGTTATTGCTGCTGTGGAAAATACGAAACCTAAGGCCGCCACCGTACTCAATCCGCAACTACGCGTTCCTCTATCTTTTGTAGTCGATGATTCAACTTGCCTCGTTAATATGGGGCACTATTGCATGCCACAATTTGCAACCGCATGGCCTGAACGCAACGAATATAAAAAACCGTGGCAAACATGGCCACGAGAAATCCCAGATTCGTTTGTTCGTGAATTTGGCCAATGGTGCGCTCAACAAGGAGTTAAAGGGAAATACAGTATTGTTCCTTTTCCGGCTTGCGTAGGTTGGGTGGACAGAGAATTGCCAGGTTGGTCTCAGAAACAGTTACAGTCGAGTTTGAAACTTGTCCGTGATTTGATGGTACCAAATTGGGATATTCATCCCGAAATGATCACCCATACGAGGGTGATTGACATCAAAACGGGTCGTCCCATGCAACAAATCAATCCTGCCACTATGGAGAATTCATATCCCCGTACCAAAAAGAGTGTTGATGAATTGGCAGCCTACTTGGCCTACGCACTGCGGATTCTTAAAAACTGCGGATTACCCTGCGAAGGTGTTACGACCCCCGGCGGTTTCGGCAACTTAGTCAAAAATGAACTATCACTTGCGGTACACGATGCCGTCCGAGATGTATATGGCAGCGAGCTTCCACACTATTTCAAATATGTCGTAAATGGTGATGAAAGTGCTCAGCCGAGATTGGAGCATGTACGAAACGTCGACAGTTCCGACCCCAAGGTTACGGTGAATGTGCCGGCTTGTACTGGCGACTGGTTCGGCGGCTGGGACGGCGACCGACAAAGTGAACCCGATAGATATGCAAACGAAGCTGGTACGAGTGGGCGGATGGTGGAATTGATTAAGCGAGGAGAACCCGCCGTGATGCTATGCCATTGGCCGGGGATGTACACTCAGGGAACCAAAAAGGGATTTACAGCGTTTAAACGCGTCGTCGAGACCCTCAATAGTCGGTTTAGCGACCAAACTATTTGGATGAAACTCAGTGAAATAGGTCGCTATTGGACGGCTAAGGAACTAACTCACATTGCGCTTACAGATCGAAAAATATCATTTAATGCACCGTT
>TARA_B110000263_G_scaffold112802_1_pt1 | contig 12312 bp, 11 predicted proteins | sample TARA_B110000263 | Tara Oceans TARA_B110000263 (sample SAMEA4397730) | marine metagenome | biome: Polar Biome; feature: [MES] marine water layer (ENVO:01000295) within the mesopelagic zone...; material: water (ENVO:00002006), including particulate matter (ENVO:01000060) such...
TGTGATGGAGTTTGTGGCGGTGATGGAGTTTTAGATCAGTGTGGTGTCTGCGATGGTGATGATTCTTCATGTTCAGGTTGTACTGATAGTTCAGCACTTAATTATGATGAAAATGCATTGTTAGATGATTCTTCTTGTGAATTTGAACCTGTGCTTGTTGAAGATGAAGATTTGGGAAGTTATAATCCTGATGTTTATATTGATCTTCCTGAAGTTGTTCTTGATGATGTTGATGTTGATATTGATATACCAGCAGGAGGTTTAGATGTCCCTGAGGGTACAGAAGTTTCTGTTGAAGTTTCTGAAACTTCTGAAGCAGAATTACAAAATATTATTGATGAATCTTCATCCTCTAACGCTGAAGTTGAGGTTTATGCTGGTATTTCTTTTGATGCTTTTGATAGTAATGGTAATTCTATAGAATTAGTTGAGGGTACTACTCTAGATGTTGAGTTAACATTTGAACCTGGAAGAACAACATATGATTTAGGTTATATAACATCTGATGGAGAGTTAGTTGCATTGGGTGCTGACTGTGTAGATAATCAAGATGGTTCTTATACTTGCGGTGGTGATGGTCCTGGATTTGGTGTATATATTATTTATTCTTATAATGCTGATACAGTTGTTGAAGGCTGTACAGATGAATCGGCTTGTAATTATAATTCAGATGCAACACTTAATGATGGTTCATGTTTAGAGTTTGATAATTATGGTATATGTGGAGGAACTAATGAATGTTTATTAAGTTCTCCAATTCCACAAAATACATTTACAATATTAAGTACTGGTGAAGTTTTATATCACTCTACAAATGAAATGGTAGGTTTCCAATTTGTTATAGATTGGTGTAGTGATACTAATTTATGTCCTTCATATTCTACAAATCCTGGTATTAATTCAGCCTCTAGTGGTGATGCAGAAAATTGGACGATTCAATTTAGCAATGGGATTGATTCATCTCAAATATTAGGTTTCTTCATAGATGACCAGCTTGTGGACTATACTTTATCTGCTGGATGTGGTGTATTGACTGTGTTAGAAGTTAGTGGTGATGTTCATAGTGTATCTGATGGAGATTGGTCAGGTCCAGGAGCTGTACCATTAAACCTAACTTTTGATGAGTGTGCTGGGTGTGATGACCAACTTGGAGCAGAATATCCTGATATGTTTATTTTAAATCAAAACTATCCAAATCCATTCAATCCAATAACAAATATTGATTTTACTACATTTGAAAATTCATTTGTTAGATTGGTTGTTTTTGATATAAATGGAAGACATGTTAAAACATTAGTATCAAATTATTTAACTGAAGGCTCTCATGCTATAAAATGGGATGCTAAAAATAGCTTTGGTCAACAAATGCCTTCTGGAGTCTATATTTATCAGTTAACAACGAATAATATGATTTCATCAAAACGAATGACATTATTAAAATAAAGATATAAAAGGCTGCATTTAACATGCAGCTTTTCCTTATATGTTATTTTTTATATTAGTTTCAATTTTATTTTCAAATAATTTTAAATATGAAGATGGTGATTGGTTTACATTATCTAATCCAGAATCTATTAATTCAATTACCTCAACTAATGATGAAATAATCTTTTGTGCTGATAATGGAATATTTAAATATAATATGGTAACCTCAAGTTTTAATTATGAAGAGGAATACCTAAGAGAGCTTGATGATTCTAAATCATTAATTGTTCATTATGATGAATATAGAGATTATTTATGGTATTTGAATGAGAACAATTTGAACTATAAGCCTAGGATCAGCTCATTTTGGAGAAAAATAGATTTTTATGAATTAAACCTGAGTACTTATAGAAATATTATAAATATTGGTTCTGATTATAATTATATATACCTTGATTTAGGGAATACATATAAAATCTTAAATCCTATTACTGGTAAAATTATAGAAGAGCAAGACTTGGTAATAAATATTAATAATATTAATTGGTCTAGTTCTATTAATTATGACTATAATAATTATGACCTTACAAAATATTATTCTTTTGAAGGTTACAATGTTATATCTAATAATTTGATTAATAGTAATGGCATGAATTTAAATGTTACTGCAGTTTTTAAAGATAAATATCATGATTTATGGGTAGGTACAGATAGAGGTGAAATTTTTTATTGTGATTCTAAAATGAATAGTATTAAGAAAATTAAATCTATTCCATTAATTACAGATATAAATATGTCTTATTATGATGAGTATGGAAATTGGTGGTTTAGTTCTAATGATAATGTGATAATTAATGAAAAAATATCTATTGGAGATGAATTGATATTTTTTTCTAGGTGGATTGAAGATGAAAATGAATGGATAAATTATACTAATAGAAATTTTAGGCATATTTATTCAAGAGATATTACTTCTTTTGAAAGGCTAGATAATTGGTTGTACTTAGGGACAACTAAAGGTTTAATTGTTTATGAAATAAATACAAAAAAATCTTTCTTAATAGATACCAAGAAAGGTCTATTATCAAATGAGATTAATGATATTATTTATCTTAATAATAATATCTATATTGCTACAAACAATGGGATTAATGTTTTATCTACATTTGGGAATGTTTTATTATCAATCGATATATTTAATTATTTTAATAATTACAATATTTATGATTTTAATTTTAATCAGGATAAATTTATTATTTCTTCTGAATTAGGTTTATTTGAATATATTTATGATTTAAATAAAATAAATCAAATAACAGAAAAAAAATACTTAAAAGCTTTTATTAATAAAGATAAAGATTTCATACTTTCTAGGAGAAATAAAATATTTAAAGTAAATAATGAAAATAAAGAACTATTAATAAGTTTAGACAAAATAAAAGATGTATGTTTCTGTAATAATTATTTATGGATAAATAATATTAATAAATCTATTTTATTTAATTTAACTGATAATAAATCAGTTACTTACTATCAATCTGATGGTATTGTTGGAAATGTAATTAATCATATAGGATGTGATGATGCTTGGGTTTGGTTTTCTACTAATAAAGGTATATCAATGTATAATTGGAGTAAATATCATAATAATGAAAAATAAATTAATAATTATATTGTTATTATTATTCTCTTGTTCTACAAATAGAGTAGATTTTGAACAGTCTACTTTTAATTTCATAAAAGTTAATATAATTGGGATATCAGAAATTGAGAATAAAATTAATTCTCAGTTAATTATTACTATTCCAAATAATAAAATGGTTTTCTATAAAGATAAAAATGGGTTTAAATCTGGCTTGTCCTTTAATGTAATAGTTAACGATATTAATGATAATATTATTCTAAATAACTCATGGGATGAAGAGGTGATGGAAAATTATTTTGAAGATACGAAGTCAAATAATAAATTAGTAATAAATAAAAATTTGTTGCTTTCTGAAGGTGATTACACATTAAACCTATTTATTAATGATTACAATAATCATTTATCTTGGTATAAAAAAAATGATTTTAAAGTAGATAGAGAATTCAATTTTCCTGAAGTAACTATTTATCAAAAAAAGAATAATCAATTTAAACATATTATGAATGATCAGATTTTAGATTTAGATACCATCTGGATTAACTCTCTAAGTAATGATGATTTTACTAATTTTGAAATAAATTATAAGTATTACAGTACGACTTTAGATACTTCTAAATTAGTATTTGAAAATGTAATAAATAATTATATGTATAAAGAATATTTTCCAATAGAAATAATTGATGATTTTTTTAATACATTAGAAATAAATATGGTTTTAAATGATAAACATAAAAAGAAAATTATTAATTTGAATAGAGATATTGATATTGATTTTGATTATAGTTTATTAGTTGGTCCCATGGAGTATATTCTTGAAAATAGTGAATTTAGTCTATATAGAAAATACAATGCGCTTAATGATAGCAGTAAAATTGAATATATAGTTAATTATTGGAATTTAGATAGTAATGAAAATAATAATTTATTTGAAGAATTTTATAATAGAATCATATATACTAATAAAAATTTTGGTTATAGTTCTGCCTCTGGTTGGGATAGTGATAGAGGAAAAATTTATATTATTTATGGAAAGCCAATAGATGTAAAAAATCAGTTTGATATTGATGGTGATTATGAAATATGGGTGTATAAAAATAATTTGCAATTTGTTTTTATTAATAGGTACGGTCTTTATGAATTATATAATCAAAATTATTAAATCATTCTAATTATGGGAAAATTTTCATATTCTAGAATTAATACTTATAACCAATGTCCTCAAAAATATAAAATCCAATATATAGATAAAATATATTCTTCTAAAAATAGTATTGAAGCATTCATGGGTAAAAGTGTACACGATGTTTTAGAAAAACTTTACTCTTCAAAAAATTTAAAAAATCAATTTATTTCATTTGATTATTTGATGGAAATGTATTTTGATTATTGGCAAGAAGAATGGGATGATAATATATATATTTCAAAATATAAATATAATCAGATTAAAAATGATAAGAGTATGCTGTTTAATAATAATTCTATTGAACAAATATATTATAATAAAATGTTTGATGATGGTAAAAAATGTTTATCAAATTATTATAAAAAATTCAATGAATTAGGGTATTTTAAACAAAATGTTTTAGCTGTTGAATATAAATTTAAAATTAGAATTGGTAAATATGAATTCATTGGTTTTATAGATAGAATTGATAAAGATGATAATAATGTTATTAATATAATTGATTATAAAACAGGTACAAAACCTCATACGTTACCTAAATTAAGAAAAGATTTGCAATTATATATATATGAAATGGTAATTAGAAATAGTGATGAGTTTAAGGGTATAGAAAAAATTATTTTGAGTTTGTATTATTTAAAAACAGATACATATTTATCATGTGTTCATGATAATGAAGAAATTTATAAATTAGAAAAAAAGATATTAAACAATATAGAATTGATAGGTACTGATAAAATTTTCAATGGTAAAGAAAGTATATTATGTGATTGGTGTTATTTTTGGAATGAATGTGAATATAAATCGATTAGTAATCCATCAATTAGGTTAAATAGACATGAGTTTTTTAATAAAAAGTCCTAAAAGTAAAAGTGATTTTGATTCTTATTATTACTTGAGATGGAAAATTCTTAGAAAACCATATGATCAAAAATTAGGTTCTGAAAAAGATTCTAAAGAATTAGATAGTTATCATGTAATGGCTTCAACTATAAAGAGAAAATTGATTGGTGTAGGTAGAATTCATCAAGATAGTGATAAAAAAGCTCAAATTAGATACATGGCAGTTGAAGAAGATTATAGAAAAAATAAAGTTGGTAAGTTAATCCTAAATAAATTAGAATATCATGCTGCTAATAGATTAATAGAGAGTATATATTTAAATTCTAGAGAATCTTCTTTGGAATTTTATATTAAAAATGGATATAAAATTATAAAGAAATCACATGTATTATTTGGTAATTTACAGCATTGGTTAATGATAAAAAATATTCAGAAATAATATGAGCAGTCCCTATTTAAAATTTGCATATCATACATTTGGTTGTAAAGTGAATTTTGCTGATTCTTGTATGATATCAAGAGAACTTATTAAAGAAGGTTTATCTGAAGTTAATATAAATGAGAAAGCAGATATATATATATTAAATACATGTTCTGTTACAGAAAATGCAGATAAAAAAGCTCAAAAATTTATAAAAAAACTTAATTTAAAATATCCAGAATCTAAAATAATTGTTACAGGATGTTATGCCCAATTAAAATCTGTAGAAATAAGTAAAATAAAAGGGGTATCAAAAGTAATAGGTCTAAATGATAAATTTAATATAAAAGAGTATTATAACCTTATTACTGATAATATTGTCTCAAAAGATTTACGTAATATTAAAGATTTTAAAATTTCTTATTCATTAAGCGAAAGAGTTAGAGCTTTTATTAAAATCCAAGATGGTTGTGATTATATTTGTTCTTACTGCACAATACCAAAAGCAAGAGGTATAAGCAGAAGTGGAAAAGTAATGGAAATAATTAATGTAATTAAGGATTTAGTAGAGAATGGTATTAAAGAAATAATACTAAGTGGAATTAATATTGGAGATTTTGGAAAGGGCAATAATGAAAATTTATTAAACTTATTAAATGAAATTGAATTAATTAAGGATTTAGAAAGATATAGGATATCATCTATTGAGCCGAACTTACTTAACGATGATATTATAAAGTTTTTATCTCAGTCAAAAAAAGCACTTCCTCATTTGCATATTCCCTTACAGTCAGGAAGTAATGAAGTTTTAAAAAATATGAGAAGAAGATATAGTGCAGAGGATTATCAAACTCTAATTAGTAGATTAAATAAAATTATTCCTAATATCTGTATTGGAGTTGATATCATCGCAGGGTATCCAAATGAAACCGAAGAAAGATTTTTAGAAACATATAATTTAATTAGTGAGTTAGATATTAGTTATTTACATGTTTTTAGTTACTCAGATAGAAGTAATACTTATTCAAATGATTTAGTTAATAAAGTATCTAATAAAGAAAAAACATATAGAAGAAAATTATTGCAACAATTATCAAAGAATAAGTTTTCCACATATGTAAATAAAAATTTAAATAGTTCTAAAAAGGTTTTATTTGAAAATTATAATGATGGAATATTAGATGGTTTAACAGAGAATTATATAAGAGTTTATAGTCGGGGTGAGAAAAAATTTATAAATCATATTAAGAAAGTTAATTTAATAAATCATTCAAATAATGATGTTTATGGAGAATTAATTGCCTAATAATTTTTGTCAAATAGCAATTGCAGGTAATATAGGTGCAGGAAAAACTACACTAACTAAAAAATTATCTGATGATTTAAATATAAAACCAATTTTTGAATCAGTTGATGATAACCCATATTTAGAGAGTTTTTATAGTGATATGAGTAGATGGAGTTTTAATTTGCAAATATTTTTTTTACATAAAAGATTTTCTAGTCAATTGAAATTAATCAATTCAAAACAAAGCTTTGTTCAAGATCGTTCGATTTATGAAGATAAAGAAATTTTTGCTAAAAATTTGAATGATATGAAACTAATGTCAAATGTTGATTGGGATACTTATTGTAATTTATTTAATGATATGATACAATTTATTGATCAGCCAGATCTTATTATATATTTAAAAGCAAGTACTAGCACATTAATATCTAGAATAAAAAATAGAAAAAGAGATTTTGAAATTGATATATCATCAGAATATATTCATAGTTTAAATATATATTATGATAAATGGATTTCAAAAGTCAATAAAAATAAAGTGCTTGTTGTTGATTCAGATAATTTTAATATATTTGAAGATGATGATAAGTATCTAGATATAAAAAAATCAATCCTAAAAAAAATTCCAATTCTATGTTAACAAAAATAGCAGTTTTTGCATCTGGGACAGGAACTAATTTTATTAATATAGTAAATAAAATAAATATACAAAATATAAAAGCAGAAGTTGTTTTGTTAATTTCTAATAATCCAAATGCTGGTGCTGTAGAATTTTCAAGAAAAAATAATATTAATACTAAGATTATAAATAAATGTAGATATAAAGAAGAAAATATTATTAATAAAGAGTATAAATTATCTTTAAAAAAAAATAAAATTGATTTAATTTTGCTAGCAGGATATATGAAAAAAATTCCAGTTGATATAATTAAAATTTATGAGAATAAAATTTTAAATATTCATCCTTCATTATTGCCTGATTATGGTGGGAAAGGTTTTTATGGAATGAATGTGCATAATGCTGTTTTTGATTCTAAAGAAAATTTTTCAGGAGCAACTGTGCATTATGTAAATGAAAAATATGATAAAGGTCCTATCTTGATTCAAAAGAAAATAGATATTCAGAATTGTAAAAATCCAGTAGAAATTGCAAAAAAAGTTTTAGAAGTTGAACATGAAATTTTTCCAGAAGCTGTTAAAAAATATTTAAATAAAGTTTGAATATAAATGAATAAAATTAAAAGAGCAATAATTAGTGTTTGGGATAAAACAGGTGTAGTTGATTTGGCAAATTTTTTAGTTTATAATGATATTGAAGTTATTTCAACTGGTGGTACTAAGAAAACTTTAGAAACAGCCGGTATTCCTGTTTTATCTGTATCTTCATTGACAAATCAAAAAGAAATTATGGACGGTAGAGTTAAGACAATTCATCCTAATTTATTTGGAGGCATATTAGCTGATAGGTCAAATAAAAAACATATTGATGATTTACACATAATCGATTCAAAATTAATTGATTTAGTTGTTATTAATTTATATCCCTTTATAGAAGAGGCTGTAGAAAAAAAATTAAAACTTGAGAAGTCTATAGAATATATTGATATAGGTGGACCCTCAATGCTAAGAGCATCTGCAAAAAATTATAAGAATGTTATTCCAATATGTAGTCCTAATCAATATGAAATTTTTATGGATCAATATACAGAAAATAATGGTTTATTTTCTGATGATGAAAGAATTTGTTATGCTAAAACTGTTTTTGAATTAACGATGAAATATGATTGTGCAATTAATCAATATTTTATAAATAATGAGAAATCTAAAGAGGGCATATTATTATCTGATAATTTTTCAATTAGTTTAAATAAAGAAACAACCCTCAGATATGGAGAAAATCCTCATCAAGAATCATCTTATTATTTGCCTGATGGACAAACAAATTTATGGAACAAAATCCAAGGTAAAAAATTATCATATAATAATTATTTAGATATGGAATCAGCAAGTAATATAGCTTATGGTTTTGATAATTTATGTTGCGTAATAATTAAACATTCCAATCCATGTGGATTTGGATTTGGTAAAAATAATTTAGAAGCTTATAATAATGCAGTAAGTACTGACCCTATTAGTTACTTTGGAGGAATTGTTGCTTTTAATTTAGAGGTTGGTATTGAAGAAGCGACTAAAATGACTGAAGTTTTTCTTGAATGTATTATAGCACCTTCTTTTACTAAAGATGCAATAAATATTTTTTCTAGTAAAAAAAATCTTAGAATAATTGAATTAGATAAAAATAAAATTTCTATCAATTCAAATAATTTAGCTATAAAATCAGTTTTTAATGGTTATCTTTTTCAAGAGAAAGATAAAATTATTAAAAAAAATTTTGAAGTTGTAACAGATAGGAAACCAACTGAAAAAGAAATGGAAGCATTATTATTAGGTTGGGAAATAGTTAGGTATGTTAAATCTAATGCTATTGTTATAAATAACTCTAAAAAACTCTTGGGAATTGGAGCAGGACAAATGTCAAGAGTTGATTCTGTTAAAATTGCTATTAGAAAATCTAAAGAAAATGATTTAAATTTAGTAAATTCAATTATGGCATCAGATGCTTTTTTCCCATTCTCTGATTCTTTGGAAATAGCATCTAAGGAAGGTATTGAAGGAATTATTCAACCAGGCGGATCAATAAAAGATAAAGAAGTAATAGATTTTGCAAATAAGAACAATTTATTTATGGTTTTTACTGGTGAAAGACACTTTTTACATTAATATTTTAGGTTAATTATGATAGATAATTTTAAAAACTTTTTTTCTGGAATTTTTTCTGGTGATATAGCAATAGATCTAGGAACAGCAAATACAATTATTTGGATAAAAGGAGAAGGTATAGTTTTAAATGAACCTTCTGTAGTCGCTCGCAATATAGTAGATGATAAAATTATTGCAGTGGGTGAAGAAGCATGGCAAATGTTAGGTAGAACGAATCCAAAAATTGAAACTATCAGGCCATTGAAAGATGGTGTTATAGCAGATTATAAAATGACAGACGCTATGATCCAAGGATTTATGAGAAAAATATCAAGAAGCAGAATTTCAAGACCTAGGATTGTTATTTGTATTCCTTCTGGAGTAACAGATGTTGAACAACGATCTGTTAGAGAATCTGCTGAACATGCAAATGCTAGTGAAGTACATTTAATAGAAGAACCAATGGCAGCAGCAATAGGTATTGGTCTAGATGTTAGTAAACCTGTTGGAAATATGATTGTTGATATTGGAGGAGGAACAACTGAAATTGCAGTTATTTCATTAAATGGAATTGGTGCAATGGAAACTATAAAGGTAGCAGGTGATAAACAAACTTTAGCAATAGTTGGATGGTTTAAATCTCAGCATAAATTAGAAATTGGTGAAAGAACAGCTGAAGATATTAAGTGTAAGGCTGGTACTGCAGTAAGAACAAAAGGTGAACAAATTTCAATTAAAGGTAGAGATTTGATAACTGGTATACCGAAAACTATTGAGATATCATCTGATGAAATAAGACAAGCTTTAGCTGAAACTGTTTTTCAAATAACTACAGCTATTAAAAAAGCCTTAGACAAAACCCCTCCAGAACATGCTTCTGATATTATTGATTATGGAATTATATTAACTGGTGGCGGTGCTTTATTAAAAGATTTAGATGTTCACATTAAAAATAAAACAGGTTTACCTGTTCATATAGCTGAAGATCCATTGTTTTCTGTTGTTAAAGGTACCGGGATGGTGTTAGAGAACATTAAGAAATATTCTGAAGTGCTCATTAATCCCTAAATGAGTTATTCTAATAAATCCTTTATAAACAAACGTTTAATAACACTATTTATTTTTTTATTTTTTTCCATTTTCCTTTTTTTTACTAATAAGTCTACATATGTTAAAAAGGTTGAAAGAAATATTATCGATTTTATCTCTTTTATGGTTTATCCTAAAACATGGTATGAAAATATTCTTTATATAAAATCAAATAATGAATTATTAGTCCAAAATATAACTCAACTAAAGTTACTAAATTCAAAATTAACTAATTATCAAAGGGAAAACATTAAACTAAGAGAGATGCTTAATTTTAAAGAGTCTTATCCTAAATTAAGTTTACTACCTGCTAATAAAGTTAATGATAATTTCACCTCTATTTTTTCAATTATAATTAATGTTGGACTTAATGATGATATTACCAAAAATCAACCTGTTATTGATATGAATGGACTTGTTGGAAAAACAATAACTATAGGAAATAATGCTTCAAAGGTTCAATTAATTACAGATAAAAATTTTGCTGTTTCAGTAAAAGTTGGCGAAGAAATGGCTTTAGCTATTTTTAAACCAACTTTTGGTAAATATGGATATTTAGAAGGTGTTCTGAAGACATTAGAATTAAAAGAAGATGAAATTATTTACACTTCAGGAGTTTCAGAAATTTATCCTTCTGATATTCCAGTTGCAAGAATAGTGTCATTTACAAAAGATCAAGATAAATTGACTCAAAATGTTATTGTAGAAGTGATAGCTAAAATAAATGAATTGAATTATGTATTTGTTGTTAAATAATTATAAAATTATTATTAATAATCTATTGCTTACTGCTTTATTGATTTTTTTTCAAAGTTATTTCCCATCGATTACAACTTCAGAAGAATTATTATTAATTAAATTTGATTTTCTTCTTATTTATTTAATTTATTTATCTTTTCTATATAGAGTTTATTTGATAATAGTTTTTGCCTTCTTTATTGGTATTTTTCAAGATTTATTGGTTCAATCAGATACAGTAGGTCTCTATTCATTTCTTAAAGTTTTATTTGTTTATTTTATAGGTTATTTAAAAGACTCAAATAAAATATGGAATGGGAAATTTAAAGTTTCATTTTTATTGATATTAATATTTTCTCATAGTTTTCTATATCATTATATATTTATTAATGATATCAATTATTATTCGATATTTTATATTTTAATTGAGTCTTTAATGAACCTAATATTATTAATAATAATAGATAAAGTAATCTATAATGGTAAAATATTTTAATTTAAATGTCTCTTAGACCAAACAATCATCGTTATAGAAAAAATATAATTTTATTATTATATATATCTTTAATTCTGGTTATTTTTTTTAGATATTTCAAATTGCAAATATTAGATTTTAGTAAATATCAAGAAAAGGCTGGTAATAATAGCCTCAGAAGAATTGAATTAGAGGCCCCTAGAGGAATTATTTATGATTTAAATCATAAGCCAATTGTTGATAATAAATTTATATATGATTTAAATATCATTCCTAAAGATTTCAACTCAAATACATTTAACTATGATTTAATAGATAAAATTGCAAATATTAAAAGGCATGTAATTGATTCTATTGTATCATTAAATAGCACATCTATTAAGAAATTCAAACCAGTTCTTATAGGAAGAAATATTAATATAGAAACAAAATCTAAATTAGAGGA
>TARA_B110000263_G_scaffold12441_1_pt1 | contig 12309 bp, 12 predicted proteins | sample TARA_B110000263 | Tara Oceans TARA_B110000263 (sample SAMEA4397730) | marine metagenome | biome: Polar Biome; feature: [MES] marine water layer (ENVO:01000295) within the mesopelagic zone...; material: water (ENVO:00002006), including particulate matter (ENVO:01000060) such as......
CAGATGGAAAAACAAGCAGACTAAACAAGCTAATTATAGATAAAGGCCTTTCAACATCAATTTTTATGTATGACTTCCCTTTTTTAGACAATGGCCTGTTTATTGCGTATGCTTTTTTAACACCAGGGACAGACCATAAAAAAATTGAAGAGATCATTCTAAAAGAATATAATAATATTTTAAAAAACGGAGTAAGAGAAGAAGAGATTAAGCGAGCACAAGCGCAAATAAGAGCAACCGTTGCTTTTAGTAGAGATGGAACTTATGCCGTTGCAAGTGCGCTAAATGAAGCAATCGCAATTGGAGATTGGACCTTTTATACCAAGTTTATGGACAATATTAACAAGGTTACGGCAGAAAAAATCAAAGAAGTTATAAAAAAATATTTTATCGAAGACCAATCAACAACAGGTTGGTTTGTTGCAAAGGAGCCAAAAGATTAAATGAGTACTTTTTCTAGTCAGGTAATAATTAATGATGATGTTAAGGGTGTGAAAACGTATGTAATGCCAACAGGGGCAAAAGACGTGGTTACTATTTATGGAAGTATGCTTAGCGGCTCAATGCATTGCGCAAACACAAACAGTAAAACGGCTGCCTTGGTTGCCTCAATGTTAGACAAAGGAACAAAGAACAAAGATAAATATGAAATAAGCGAGACGTTGGAATCTGTTGGTGCGGAGTTAAGTTTTTCTAGTACTCGCTATCATACAAACTTTACAGGTTTCTGTCTTAAGAACAATCTAGGCACGGTAATCTCTCTCTTGTCTGAGCAACTAATGGCGCCGAGCTTTTCTAGCAGTGAACTGTCAACTCTACAAAGTAGAGTTTGTGGAAACCTTGAAAGAGACAAAGAAAATACAAAAAAGCTTGCCATGATTCACTTTTTAAGAACGCTTTTCCCAAAGAACCACCCAAACTATCAAGAAACTGTTAATGAGTCTATTGACTTAGTAAACAAAATTACAAAAGAAGATCTTTTTGCTTTTCACCGAGAACAATATGGCCTTGGATCCCTTAAAATTGCAGTTGCGGGTGACTTAAACCCAGAAGACTTTAATAAGCAAATGCTTGACTCAATCAAAGGCTGGAACATTAAAGACTCGAGCATCCCAAAGCTTATAGAAAAAGCACACGAGACAAAAGAAGGGAGCGAAACCATTCAGGTTCAAGATAAAACGAGCTCCGACCTTTATATTGGGCAGTCCATTGGTATTGACCGCGAGCATAAAGATTATTATGCGCTTATGTTGGGCATCTATATTTTGGGAGGAAATTTTTCCGCAAGATTAATGCAGACGGTAAGAGATAAACAGGGTCTTACTTATGGAATAGGCAGTTCAATTTCAGGAGTTAGTTTTGGCGCGGATGGATATTGGAGCATCTGGGGGACGTTTTCCCCAGATATTATTAAGAAAGGAATCGCTGCAACCAAAGAGCAAATTGATTTATGGTTTAATAAAGGAGTAACTCAAGAGGAGCTTTCTGCTAAAAAAACAACCATAAGTGGTTCTTATAAGGTTAGCATGGATTCAACCGGAGGCTTAGCTGCAAAAATATTATCAAACGCAGAACAAGGCAGAGAGCTCACTTATCTTGACGAATACCCAAAAATAATTGAAAGTATTTCATTGTCAGAAGTAAATAGCGCTATAAAAAAATACGTTAATCCAAATAAACTATACATGGTATCAGCCGGAACATTATAATCTTTTATTATGGATGTGATTCTTATTGCTGCTGTTACTCAAGATGGTTTTATTGCAAGACATGAGAATGAAATCATTTCGTGGACGAAAGACCTTTGGCTATTTAAGAAGCAAACAATGAACTACCCCGTTATAATGGGATCTAATACCTGGCGATCTATAAAAAACGAATTAAAAAACAGAGAAGTGGTCGTTGTTCACAGAGACGACGAAGCAAAAGAAGTTCTAAAAAAAATATCTTCAAATAAATGCTTTATTGCTGGCGGGGGGAGAACTAACACAAAGTTTTTTAAAGAATTGACGCATTTATACTTAACACCTCACCCGCTACTTTTTGGCTCTGGCGTTCGATTGTTTCATAATACAAAAGAAGAAATAAACCTGTCGCGAGAAAAAATTATTACAGTTGATGAAAAAGCAGGTATTTATCAATATCAATACAAGATTAATTAATAATTATAACAGGCAAGGTTTTTTCTTAGGGACTATTTGTAAATGAATATAAAAAATTAAATTAAAAACATTAACGAGGCTTTAAACTTGAAAGTGTTTTTTTAGTTTTGTGCGCGCTTTGCTTTTACTATACCTGCTTTAATCTTCCCGCGAAGAACTCTATTCTCAAGGGCATTTATTTCATCCATGTTTCCATCAAGCCCTGCAGCAATTAACCGACTAATCACTTCATCGTCAGATTCTTTATCGTTAGAAACCTCTTCAGACGCGAGCTTTGCTACTATATTTTTTTCAGATTTAGAGGAACTTGGGTCCTGGCTTGCAACGGGCATCTCAGGGCGCTCAACTGTACCACGCTTAATTTTAACCATCATGGCCTTTGCCTTGCCCCTTGTGGGTTTATCAGAAATAGCATTAATTGGCTCATCGTCTCCATCCAAGGCTTTATTTACAACATAAGCAACAAGGTCGTCTTTGTTTTCAAAAGCTGGCAGTAAGCCATTGCTTGGAGTATCAGAAGGAGCTGCTTCTTTTTTTGTAGTTGGCTTTGCCTCGGAAGGCTCTTCAGAAAGAGCTTTAACTAAATGTTCGGGTAAAACATTGCCTTTGCGTTTAGATTGAATGAGCATGGCCTTTGCCATACCTCTTGTGGGCTTATCTGGAATAGCATTTACTAAGTCAACGTTACCATCAAGACCGGCTTGAACAGCTCGAGCAATGATTGCTTCTCTGCTATATTGGGGGCCAGTCTCTTTTAAGCTAGAATCATCAGCTTTTTCTTCAATTATTTGTTCAGGAATAAAGTATCCTAGGTTCTCTAAAATTTTAGATTTATTTTTTGAAAAGCCCCACAAGGTCATCCAGGAAAAAAGACCGCGACTTGACCGACGGCAAGTAACAGAGGTTCCTTCGGCAGTTGGCTCTAAGTTAAAAATAACAGTTTCTTTATGTAGGGGGTTAAAGCGCAACTCCATCGCCAATTGCTTGTTGTTTTCTATTGCAGTTATTTGGCCTTTAAATGTTGGCGACAAACTAAAAGGACGAAGGCGAATTTCAGAGCCTGGTGCAAATTTAAATTGGTCAAAAGAATATTTGTGAACATAGCGGTCAGTCTCTACAACTGGCAACAATCTCAACACACCAGGAAACCAAAAGTTGTAATCTGAAAGTTGAGTTAAGGCTCCCCAGATAAGTTCAGGTGTTGAAGCAAAACTTTGCTTTACTATTGTTTCGGTAAAAAAAGGTGTTAAATAAGTGGAAATTTCACTAGACAGATCTTGATCCTGGCTAGCATCCAGGATAAAGAATGTTGTTACCAAAAGAAAAGCAACGACTGCAATGATTAAAATCATTATAAGTTTCCCAAAGTTAAAGCGTGATTTTACACAAGAACATAGCAATAATTGAAGTGTTGAAAAAATTTATGTGGACCGGGCCTCAAGAAGGCCTTCCCTCTTTTTTTGCCATGCATTGTCGTTCCCTTTGATAGCTTATTGCTTCAGGCAAGCGCCGTTAAAAGAATAAGGTTTGTTTTCATAAGATTTTTTATCAGTTTGCCGTTAGAATGTAATATTTTTTTATAAAAAAGAAGGGTTTTATTAAATGAAGAGCACTACAGTTACAGAACTAAAAGAAAAATTTGACAAAAAAGAAAGCTTTGACCTGTTAGACGTTAGAGAAGACAATGAGCTTTTATATGCAAAAATAGATCCACATATAAATATTCCAATTGGTAGTATTATGGCTAGGCATGAAGAGCTTAATAAAGAGAAAGCGATTGTTGTTATGTGCCACACGGGAGTTAGATCCGCTCAAGCTTGTCAATACTTAGAAACCCTTGGATATAATGTTACTAATTTAGAAGGTGGGATTCATGCGTGGTCATTAGTTGTTGACCCAAGTGTTTCTCAGTATTAACAATTTTTTTTAAACAAAAAGAAGGGTTTTAATGTTTAAAACAACGAGTGCCTGTGAACACCATGCTGATTGAAAACTCATTGCAAGCATCAACAATTTCCTGATCACGAACTGAGCCCCCAGGTTGTATAACTAGGCTAATTCCTGATTCTTTTATCGCGTCAATACTGTCCCTAAAAGGGAAAAAAGCATCAGACGCCAAAACGCTTCCTTTAACTAAGTTTCCGCCTTTTTTTAGCGCCATATGAACAGCATCCACGCGGCTCACTTGCCCCGCCCCCAAGCCGACCGTTGACCCATCTTTTGCAATTAGTATTCCATTAGATTTTGCATGTCTTAAAACTTTCCATGTAAAAAGAGCGTCTTTTATATTCTTTTTTGTTGGTCTTTTTCTAGTTACAATTTTTAAATCAATTTCTTTAAGAATTTTTATATCAACGTCTTGCACTAAAAGGCCGCCGTCAATGTTTCTAATTTCTAACTTAGAGACTCTTTTTGAAAAATCTCCAATTTCTAAGACTCGCAGATTTTTTTTCTTTTTAAACAGTTCAAGAGCCTCAGGCTCAAAGCTTGGAGCTAAAACAATTTCTGTAAAAACAGAACAAATTGACTCTGCCGTTTCTTTTGTACATTTACGGTTAAAGGCAACGACTCCACCAAAGGCAGATAAAGAATCGGCGTTAAAAGCTTTTGTGTACGTCTCTAAAGGATTGCTTCCAACGGCAACACCGCAGGGATTCGAATGTTTAACAATTACACATGCAGGTTCATCAAAATCTTTAATACAAGCAAGGGCGCCATCCGCATCCATAATATTATTATAAGACAGTTTTTTTCCCTGATGAACTTTTGCGTTTAGAACATTAAACTCTTTATTTCCAGGGACTTTATATGAAGCGGCTGACTGATGAGGATTTTCTCCATAACGAAGATCAGAATGTTTTGTAAAAGTTAAAGAAAGGTCTTCTGAGTGTAAGTCCTCTTTAAAATAGTTATGAATTATTGTATCATATTTTGCAGTATGGCCAAAAGCCTTAGAGGACAGTTTTTGTCTCGTATCAAAGGAAAGTTCAGTCTTTTCTTTAAGCTCATTTGCGATGAGCTGATAGTCGTTTGGATCAATAGCAACACAAACCCAGCCAAGGTTTTTAGCTGCGGAACGAATCATCGTTGGACCACCAATATCAATGTTTTCAAGTGCAAGAGCAGCGTCACAATTTGGTCTTGAAATTGCATCTGAGAACGGATACAGATTACAGATAACAAGATCAATCCATTTTATTTCATTATTTTTAGCCTCATCTTGATGTTTGTCTCTTAAGCCAAGGATTCCACCACTAATCAAAGGATTAATTGTTTTTACTCTCCCATCCATAATTTCAGGGAATCTGGTGTAATCTGTAATATCAGTAACACCAACATTGGCCTCTTTTAATATTTTTGCAGTACCGCCAGTCGATAAAATATCAACTCTCATCTCTGTAAGTCTTCTTGCTAGTTCAATCACGCCCGTTTTATCAAAAACAGAGATTAAAGCTCTTTTCACTTTAATAGATTCTTTATTTAATTGAAGTTTCTTTATCATTTTTTATTAATAACAGCCAATGTTAAGCGGCCTTTACAAACCATAATTTTATTTTCATCTGTGATGTCAATTTCCCAAACTTGAATTTTACTGCCGACTCTCACCGCAGTTGCTAATCCATAAACCCAACCCGAAGTAACAGACCTTAAATGGCTTACATTTAACTCGATTCCAACAACCGACTTCTTTTTTAAATCTACGCACATACCACCACCAATGCTCCCAAGGGACTCTGCGAAGACGGCGCTTGCACCTCCATGTAAAAGACCAAAGGGCTGCTTTGTTCTTTTGTCTACAGGCATTTTACCCGAGATGCACTGTTCGCCAAAATCAGTTATTTCGATTCCAATTCGATCAGTCATTGTGTTTTTTTGGAACTGAGCAATTTTATTCAAAACTTCTTTTTTATTCAAAATATATTAATCTCTTCGTTTAATTTATTAATGACTTCAACAAAAGCCTCTCCTTCTAGTTGTTGAACTTTTGACTTAAGTGTTTCAGGTGTTTCTTTTTCACTAATTAGGCATTTTTTTTGCATTAAAATAGGCCCTTCATCAACTTTTTCAGTTACATAATGGATGGTGCAGCCACTTTCTTTTTCGTTATTCTTTAATACTTCATCATGAACACTTGAATCCATCCCTCCGCGATATTTTGGTAAAAGCGAAGGATGAACGTTTAATATTTTATAGTTCCAACTTCGACAAAAATGAGGAGATAAAATCCTCATAAAACCAATTAATAAAATTAAGTCAACTTGATATTTTTCTAAAGCAATAGAAAGTTGATTGTCAAAGGCTTCTCTTGTTTTATTTTTATGAGAAAGGTAGAGAGTAGGAATATTATATTTTTTGGCTCTTTCAAGTATATAAGCATTTTTTTTATTTGAAATAACTACTGAGACTTTAGCGCTTAGTTGTCCTATTTTTTCTGTCTCTATAATTTTTTGTAAATCGGTTCCTTTCGTCGAACCTACAATTCCGAGTTTTATCACCTCAAAGATCTCATGTGATCAATCTTTTTTTGCACAACATCTTTTTTACCAATATCTGAACGATGAAAAAGAGGCCCCTCTATACATGAAATTTCAGCTTCGGCAATCTTTTCTGCCTCGCTAATTGAGTTTGATATTCCGACCACCGCAACGGTTCGACTACCAGCCTCAACTAAACCTCCGTCTTTATAATCAACAGAAGCAAAAAATAAATTATCAGCATTTTTAATATTAGAGACGTCAATTCTCTGACCTTTTATAGGGCTATCAGGGTAACCGTCTGGCACTGCGTATTTACAAACGGTGGCTTTTTTTTGAAAACTTACATCAATGTCTTTTAGTGTTTCATCAGCAATAGCTATACATATATCAATAAAGTCAGACTTTAGTAAAGATAAAACGTTCATTGCTTCAGGATCACCAAAGCGAGCGTTATACTCAATTAGTTTGACTCCAGACTCGGTTGCCATAAACCCACCATATAAAACACCCTTAAAACCTTCTCCACACTTATTTTTTATGGCTATTGAAGTAGCCTTATTGATGTTTTTTGCCTCTTGAAGGTCTTCTTTATTTAAAAAAGGCAAAGAATGGTTGCAATCAGAATAAGTCCCCATGCCACCTGTATTTGGACCTAAGTCACCGTCATAAGCACGCTTATGATCTTGAATTGCGGGCATATGTTTTAAAGTAGTTCCATCGCAAAAGCTCATTAGTGAAAACTCTTCACCCGTAAACTTTTCTTCAATTATAAATTCCTTTTTTTGTTCTATAAGAAAACGGCAATAGTCAATTGCTTCGCGATGTGAATACAGATGTTCTCCGCTAACCTTTACTCCTTTTCCACCAGCAAGGCCATCATCTTTAACAACATAGTTTTCACCCAATTTTTTTAATAAATCAGAGACGCCTCTTAAGTTTTTAAAACGGGAATAAATAGGAGCCCCTGGTATTTTATATTCATCTAAAAGGTCTCTTGTAAAAGCTTTTGAAGTTTCAAGCATGGCGAGTTCTTTTTTAGGACCAACAACTTTTACACCCTCACTTAAAAGAGCGTTTGCAACGCCCTTTGACAATGGTTTTTCTGGCCCGACAATACATAAAGTAATGTTTTTTTCTTTTGCGTAGTTGACTATTACTTCAGGACTATTAATATCTGAAACAATTAGCTCATCGATTAATTCAGAAATTCCCGGATTAAAGTTAGAGGCAATACAAAAAATTTCTTTTTCATGGTTAGATCTATTGAGGGCCCTTACAATAGCGTGCTCTCTTGCTCCTGACCCAACAACTAAAATATTATTTTTTATCATTTAATAATTAAGAGAGATAAATATTTATAAATTATTAGTTCGATCTCCATTGCGGATTTTTTCCATTTCTAATATTTTATTTTCATCAATATCATTCGTAATATAATTCCCGTCTAAACATGCCATACAAGGCTTGTCTATATAATGATCGCCTCTTCTAGTTACGGCTTCTACGAGGTCATCAATTTCTTGATATAATAGCGCATCAACTTCTAAGTAGCTTTCAATTTCTTGTTCGCTCATATTTCCGGCAATTAATTCACTTTTTGTAGGCATGTCAACACCATAGAAACAGGGAGAGATTACAGGCGGGCAGGCGCTTGTAAAATAAACCTCTTTGGCGCCAAAATCACGCAACATTCTTACAATTTCACGACTAGTATTACCGCGAACAATGCTATCATCCATAATCATAACCTTTTTATCTCGAATCTCTAATTCTTGAGGCACAAGCTTATAACGAACAGATTTTTTACGCTCTTCTTGTCCCGGCATTATAAAAGTTCTTCCTATAAAATGGTTTTTATATAAACCTTCAGAATACCTAACGCCAAGCTCATGGGCAAAAGAAAGAGCGGAAGTGTTTGCGGTGCTAGGTGCTGGAATAACAATATCCGGGTTTTTATTTGGATGTTTTTTTCTCCATGCGGCGGCTAGGTTTTGACCCATTCTTAAACGAGAGCGATAAACGCTTACATCGTTAAGCGTTGCATCTGGACGAGCAAAATAAACATATTCAAAAATACAGGGATTAAAATCTTTTTTAATAAGACGCTTGCTAAAGACCTTTCCACTTTCATCAATATAAATTAGCTCGCCCGGAAGAACCGTTCCTTTTGGTTCAAAGCCCAGCGGATAAAACATTGTATTCTCTGAAGCAAAAATAAAATCTTTCTTACCATTTTTATTTAAACGTTCTCCTTTAACAAGGGGGCGGATTCCTTGTGGGTCTCTAAAAACAACAAGGCCTTTACCAATAATTAGTGATGTTACAGAATAAGCTCCTTTTACCTTATTAAAAATGGAGGTGACTGCTTCACAGAGAAGGTCAAAAAACTCTTCACTATTTTGAGGCGGAATATTTTGATGCAATCGATCTGCAAATAAATGAAGAAGAACTTCAGAGTCGCTCGTAGTATTTAAATATCTTGTTTCCTCTTTAGTGACTTCTTTAGCCAAGTCTTCATAGTTTGTTAAGTTTCCATTATGAGCTAAGGCAATTCCGTAAGGGACAGACGTCCAAAAAGGCTGAACTTCTCCATGACTAAAGCCCCCATGCGTAGGATATCTATTATGAGAGATGCCAATATTTCCCCGAAGTAGGAGAAGATTTTCTTTGTTAAAAACTTCTTTTGCAAGTCCCAGGCCTTTTTCTTTATGCATACGTTTGTCGTATGTCATTATTCCTGCGGCATCTTGACCTCTATGCTGTAAATGAATTATGCTATCATAAAGCTCAGAAGCTACTGGGTCTTGAGAAAATATTCCGGCGATTCCACACACTATATCATCTCAACCAATTTAGGCGCAAGTCCGACATAAGACTCAGGCGTAAGAGACAAAAGCGAAGCTTTATCTTTAATTGGAATTGAAAGATTAGAAACGAATTCGGATATCAGCTTTTGATCAATTTTTTTACCACGAGTAAGAAGTTTTAATTGTTCATAAGCATCGGATTTACCACTTTTTCGTAATATTGTTTGAATTGCTTCTGCAAGAACTTCCCAATGTTCATTGAGCTCAGATTTAATTTTTACTTTATCAACTGTAATTCTATTTAAGCCATTTAAAATATTAATTAAGGCCAAATAAGAGTGCCCTAAAGCCACACCTTGATTGCGTAAAGTCGTAGAATCGCTTAGGTCTCGCTGCATTCTAGAAATAGGAAGTTTCGTAGCTAAATGGATTAACATTGAATTAGAGAGCCCCATGTTTCCTTCGGCATTTTCAAATTGGATTGGGTTAATTTTATGAGGCATTGTTGAAGAACCAACCTCACCAGAAACTTTCTTTTGTTTTAAAATATTTCGAGAGATATAAGACCACATGTCACGACAGAGGCCTGTCAATATTGAATTAACTCTAATAATTTGATGAAAACTTTCTGAAATAGAATCGTGAGGCTCTATTTGTGTTGTTATTATATTTGGTTTTAACCCGACTGTTTTAATGAACTTTGTGGCAAACTTTATCCAGCTAACATTTGGGTATGCAACCATTTGAGCAGACCAAGTTCCCGTTGCGCCTCCAAACTTACCTAAAAGTTCATGCGTTTTTATTTGATCAATTTGTCTATTTAGTCGAGCAGTAAAAACAGCAAGCTCTTTTCCGAAAGTTGTTGGAGTTGCTGGTTGCCCATGCGTTAGAGAAAGCATTGAAATGTTTTTGTTTATTTTTGCCAGGGCTTTAATTTTATTTTGAAGTTGCAGAAGAGATGGGAGATAGACCTCTTTGACCCCCTCTTTCCACATTAGAGAGAAGGAGAGATTGTTTACATCTTCTGACGTTAGAGCAAAATGAACCCATGGTTTATATTTTTTTGCAAGCTTGCTTTGTAAGAAATATTCAACAGCTTTCACATCATGTTTTGTTGTTTCTTCTATCTTTTTGATTTTTTTTGCATCGGTGTCTGTAAAGTTTTTATATAATTTTCTTAAATTATTTTTTTGATTTTTAGAGAACGCTGATAGCTCTTTTATATTTTTTTCCTCACCAAGCAAAATCAAGTATTCAACCTCAACCAGGAGACGATACCTTATAAGTGCTTTTTCAGAAAAATAAGGAGACAGCGGCTTTAGACTGTTGCTGTATCGACCATCAAGTGGAGAGATTGAATTTATTTGATAATTAGACACCGAAAATTCTTTTCACTGCTAGAGCGCAATTTCCAGGGTCAAGAACAGTAAGGACGGGAGTGTTGCTTGGCATTTGTAGAGTGGAATGAATATTCACAAGCATATCTGCCTTATCTGAAAAAGGAGGGCAACCAAGCGTTGGAAAGTTTGAGTTTGCAGCAACAAAACCAGACAAGGCATTTGACCTTCCTGCAATTGTAATGTAAACAATATCTTTATTTTTTTCATTTGCTTGCAAGATCTCTAACACTTTTAATGGCTGTTTATGTGCTGAAGCAGCATGCTGCTCCCATTCAATATTAAAGCCATCAAGTTTATCGGTTATTTTTTTTGCGTGTGGCTCATCTGATGTTGAGCCCATTATAATAACAGCTTTCATAAAACATTCCTTAAGTTTTCGTTTATTCTTTCTTTTACTGATTTTCCAGGATCTGGGAACGGAAACAGTTGACCCGTAATTGTCTCATATAAATAAATATATCTACTTGAAAGTTCAATTATTAACTCTTCGGGCGCTTCTGGTAGTGTTTCATCGTTATAGGGGTCACAATTATTCACAAACCATAATCTTAAAAATTCTTTGTCAATGTTTTGAGGTTCTTGCTTTGTCATCATTCGCTCATTATATGTTTCTGCAATCCAATACCGACTAGAGTCGGGCGTGTGAATTTCATCAATCAATACAATGTTTCCATTTGCATCTTTCCCCATTTCATATTTTGTATCAACTAAGATCATTCCGTTTTTTGAAGCTTCTTTTTGCCCAAATTGAAAGAGCTCTATTGCCTTTTGACTACAATAATTCCAATCGTCCTCTGTCATCCAACCTTCGCTGATAATTTCATTTGGAGCAATTGGGCGATCGTGATCTTTTTCTTTTGTTGTTGGTGTTAACATATTTTCGTCTAGTCTTTGATTTTTCAAAAGACCTTCTTTTAAAAAATTACCACAATATTCTCTATCTCCATTATTATATACAGTCCAAAGAGAAGTGCTGGTGCTTCCCGTTATGTATCCACGGACCACAAATTCGATGGGAAAGACCGCGCAATTTTTTGCAATAGTTAAATTAGGGTCTGGTATGTCAAGAACTTGATTCGGGATAATTTTTTTTGTTTTTTCAAACCACCATGCACTTACAAGGTTTAGGACTTGACCTTTAAAAGGAATAGAAGCCAAAACCCGGTCAAAAGCACTTTGTCTATCTGTTGTAATTAAAACAATTTTATCTCCGAGATCATATTGGTCGCGTACCTTACCCGTACGTTTCTTACCATGCTCTAGAGTTGTTTCGGTTAGGGTGTTATTTAATTCCGCTTTAATTCTGTCTTTATATTTTTCAACTGATTTCATAGCATTCATAAGTTAATGGGTTGTAAAGTATGTGGGTCTCTAAAATTTGAGCTATAACACTTTCAAAATTACCGCCGTTTACTGTCAGATTCCAGATTACTCCACGTTTTATATTAGAAATTTCATTTAT
>TARA_B110000263_G_scaffold59647_1_pt1 | contig 12293 bp, 11 predicted proteins | sample TARA_B110000263 | Tara Oceans TARA_B110000263 (sample SAMEA4397730) | marine metagenome | biome: Polar Biome; feature: [MES] marine water layer (ENVO:01000295) within the mesopelagic zone...; material: water (ENVO:00002006), including particulate matter (ENVO:01000060) such as......
ATTTTGGAGCAAATAAAATAATTGTTATTAGACCACACCCTTTAAATTATAAAGTTCAAGGATTAAGTTATTTCGGATTACTGGCTGGATATTGGTGGCAGAATAATGCAAAAGTAAGAGATAAATTTTTCAAAGAACATAATCATTATAATGAGGCCGTAGATTTTTTAGCGAAAAAACATAAGAATATAGAGATTCTACAAATATGTCCTGATAATTTCTTAAAATCAGGTTTAGTTGGAACTAGCAAAGAAGATTTAACACAAGATTATCATCATGGCTTGGAAAAGGGGATGGATTTCCTTAATGCTAACGTTCTATAAGTAGCCACTTCTTAGATTTTTTGTTTAACAATCTATTAAATAGGTAAGGATGATTCATTATTTACTTGTTTAAAATCTGTTAATTACTCATTTATTTCATATTTAAAACACTCTTGATTTTATAAATAATAATTTTACTATTGTTCTACTAAAATTAGAACACATAATGCAAAATAGATATATAGTAGATTTAGAAGATGTTAGACTTTCTGATCTTAATTTGGTTGGTGGTAAGAATGCCTCATTAGGAGAAATGATTCAAAACCTCAGTAATCTTGGTGTAGATATCCCCAGTGGATTTGCAATAACTGTAGATGCTTATTGGGATTTTATTCGTCATAATAAATTAGATAATAAGATAAAAAGCTTAATAAAAAACATTAAAGAAGATGATATTATTTCATTAAATAAAAATGGATTAGAAATTAGACAATTAATACAAAATGGCGAATGGCCAGAAGATATTAAAGAAGAGATAAAAAATGGATATACAATGCTATCCCAGAAATACGGTTCAGATATTACAGATGTTGCTGTTCGTTCCTCAGCAACCGCAGAGGATCTTCCAAATGCATCTTTTGCTGGTCAACAGGAAACATATTTAAATGTAAGAGGAGTAGAAGAAATTTTTACTTCAGTTAGAAATTGTTTTTCTTCTCTTTTTACTAATAGAGCTATTTCTTACAGAGATAATTTTGGATTTGATCATTTTGATGTTGGACTTTCTGTTTGTATACAAAAAATGGTTCGTTCTGATTTATCTTCAGCTGGTGTTGCTTTTTCATTAGATACAGAAAGCGGTTTTAAAGATGTTGTTCTTTTAAATGGTTCTTACGGACTTGGAGAATTAGTAGTTCAAGGAATGGTTTCCCCTGATGAGTTTCTAATTTTCAAACCTACTTTAAAAAATAATTTTTCAGCAATTATTGAAAAAAAAATGGGTAAGAAAAGTGAAAAAATGATTTACTCAAATGATCCAGGTCAGTTAGTAAAAACAGTACATGTTAGTAATACTCAACAAGATCAGTTTTGCATTACAGATAAACAAGCATTGCAATTAGCTAATTGGGTTTGTATCATTGAAGATTACTATACTAAATTAAAAGGTCACTGGTGTCCGATTGATGTTGAATGGGCAATTGATGGCCTTTCTGAAAAATTATTTATAGTCCAAGCCAGACCTGAAACAATTCATTCAAGAAAGAAAGATCATTCTTTAATTGAGTATATACTTGATGATACAGATCAAAAAAATATTAGATTAACAGGTATTGCTGTTGGAGATAAAATTGGGCAAGGTAAAGTTCAAAAAATGTTTTCCTTAGATGGCAGAGATGGTACTTTTGATGCAGCAGATTTTAAAGATGGAGATGTATTGGTTACGGAAATGACTGATCCTGATTGGGAACCAATTATGAAAAAGGCTTCAGCAATTATAACTAATAAGGGTGGAAGAACTTGCCATGCAGCTATTGTTGCACGTGAAATGGGAGTTCCTGCAATTGTCGGCACAGAGAATGGTACTGAAATATTGTTTAATAATGAAGAAGTTACTGTTTCTTGTGCTGAAGGAGTTTTAGGGAAAGTATATGATGGAATTGTTTCTTATAAGTTAAAGAAAACAAAATTGGATAATCTTCCAACAACCAGAACTCCAATTATGTTAAATGTGGCTTCACCAGATTTAGCTTTTAAATTTGCAAAAATTCCAAATTCAGGAGTTGGTCTTGCACGTGAGGAGTTTATTATAAATAATTTTATTAAAGTTCACCCACTCGCACTTTTAACTCATAAAACATTAAAAGATGAGGAACTAACAGAAAAAATACGAATATTGACAAAAGGATTTGAAACTGAAGAAAGTTTTTTTATTAAGCAGCTTTCTTATGGAGTAGCAAAGATTGCATCTGCTTTTTATCCAAAAGCAGTTATTGTTAGAATGTCTGATTTTAAATCAAATGAATATTACAATCTACTTGGAGGAAAATATTTTGAGCCAAACGAAGAAAATCCTATGTTAGGGTGGAGAGGAGCCAGTAGATATTATTCAGATGAGTACGAATATGCTTTTGGTATGGAATGTAAAGCTTTAAAGAGAGTGAGAGAAAAAATGGGATTAAATAATGTTATTATAATGATTCCATTTTGTAGAACTGTTGAAGAATTACTTAAAGTATATAAAATAATGGATAAATACGGATTAAAAAGAGGAGTAGATGGATTAGAAATTTATTTAATGGCAGAACTTCCTTCAAATATTTTAATGGCAGAAGAATTTGCAGAATATGTGGATGGTTTTTCAATTGGTTCTAATGATTTAACACAACTTGTTCTTGGTTTAGACAGAGACTCTTCTCTTGTTGCACATCTTTATGATGAAAGAAACCCTGCAGTATTACGGGCTATTTCGAATCTAATAGAAGTAGCCAAAAAAACAAAAACTAAAGTAGGAATATGTGGACAGGGACCATCAGATTATCCTGATTTTGCACAGTTTTTAGTTGAAAGAGGAATTGATACTATTTCAGTAACACCAGATTCTATGCTAAAGACTGTGAGAGCAGTTCATAAAATTGAGACTAAAAACATAAAGCATAGAAATGCGAGTTGATTGTATAATATTATGGTTTTGAAACAGTCAAAGTAGATTCAATATAATGAAATAGAAGGAGAAAATATTTAACAAATTTTAATATTGATATTAGTTCTAGTAGTTTTAGAAATGAAAAATATATTTTTGATTTAGTCGGTAGTGGATTTGAATCTACAGTAAGATTAGCAAAAAGCTCACCGCAAACTTGGACTCCAATTTTTTTACAGAATAAAAAAAATTAGTTTTTGCTATTGAAGAATATATTTTAAATTTAGATAACTTAAAAGAAGTTATTAACGATAACAATTGGTCTAATTTGTATTTTATTTTAGATAATACAAATAGAATTAAGGAAATACTAAAAAATACAGAATATGAAAATAGAAAAAAATAGAGAAATGAAAAACTGGTTAGATGATTTTAAATTCAATCATCCTTTTGTAATTGCTGGTCCTTGTAGTGCAGAAACAAAAGAACAAGTATTAAATACAGCACATCAATTAAAGGAATTAGGAATCAATATTTATAGAGCAGGAGTTTGGAAACCAAGAACTCGCCCAAATTCATTTGAAGGTATTGGAAGTAAGAGTTTAGAGTGGTTAAAACAAGTGAAACAAGAAACAGGAATGCTTATTGCTGTTGAAGTAGCAAATAAAAAGCATGTATATGAAGCTTTAAAATCAGATATAGATATCTTGTGGATAGGAGCTAGAACTTCGGTCAATCCATTTTCTGTTCAGGAAATTGCAGATTCACTTAAAGGTATAGATATTCCTATTCTAGTTAAAAACCCAATTAATCCTGATTTAGAATTATGGATTGGTGCAATTGAAAGAATTCAACAAGCAGGTATTACAAGGATTGCAGCCATACATAGAGGCTTTTCAAGTTATGGGCCTACAAAGTTCCGAAATACACCTCAATGGCAAATACCAATTGAACTTAAAAGGCGAATGCCTCAACTTCCAATAATATGTGATCCCAGTCATATTGGTGGAACAAGAGAGTTAATTACTACTATTTCTCAAAAAGCAATGGATTTGGATATGGATGGTTTAATGATAGAAGCTCATTGTAATCCATCAGAAGCATGGAGTGATGTTAATCAACAAATAACCCCAAAATATCTCAAAAAAATATTAAAAGAATTAGTTAGAAGAAAAGTAAAACCAGATAATATTTCTTTAAGTGATTTAGAAGATTTACGACATAGAATAGACAAATATGATAAAGAATTACTTACTATTCTTGCTAATAGAATGTCTTGTGTTATAGAGATTGGTAATTACAAGAAAAAGAATCAGATGACCATTCTACAGACTGATCGTTGGAATGAAATTTTGAAATCAGGATTTATTGAAGGTCGTAGTTTTTCCCTTAGTGATGAATTCGTGCAATCTATTTTTAAATCCATTCATCAAGAATCTATTAACAAGCAAGAACTTATCTTAAACAGCTAATAGATATATCATGATTGAGATTAAAAATTACAATAGCTTTAACAGGAAAATAAATTTTTTAATACAATTTGTAAATAAATGAAGAAATTAGAAAATAATAAATTGTATCAGGGAATACTAAAATGTCCTTCATCAAAAAGCTATATGCAGAGGGCTATTGCCATTGCTTTATTGGCTGATGGGGACACTCATATTACAAACTCTTGTTTTTGTGATGATGTAGATGCAGTATTAAAAATTGCGGTTAATTTAGGGGCAACCATTACGAGAAAAAAAACAGAAGTATGGATTTCACCAGGAAATAAATTAAGAAAAACTGAATTAAATGTTGGAGAATCTGGACTTGGAATTCGAATGTTAACTCCAATTGCTTCATTGTTTTCAGAAGACATTACACTTACTGGAGAAGGTTCTCTTAAAACTCGACCTATGTTGAGCTTGGAAAATTCTTTGAGTCGTCTTGGGGTAAAAATAAGGACGAATAACGGTTTATTACCGATTCATGTAAAAGGGCCTTTAAAAGGTGGAAAAATATCAATAGATGGTCGGTTAGGCTCTCAAGTTTTAACGGGATTACTGATTTCTTTACCTAAAGTTACTCAGTCAAGTTTTTTGGAAGTTATGGATCTCCAAAGTAAGCCTTATGTTGATATGACTATCGAAATTATGGCTCAATTCGGAGTAAAACTTAGTCATGAGAATTATATACAATTCTCTATTCCTGGAGGTCAACATTATCATGGAATCAAATATAAGAATGAGGGAGATTGGAGTAGTGCAGCATTTCATTTAGTTGGAGGTGCAATTGCTGGAGATATAACAATATTTGACATAAATATGTTGTCAAAGCAAGCCGATATTCAAATTTTGGAAGCTCTTAGATTAGCAAAATCAAATATGACTATTGAAAAAAATAAGATTCGTGTTAGGAAAAGTGAGTTAAAGGCTTTTAATTTTGATGCAACTAATTGTCCTGATTTGTTTCCGCCATTATCTAATTTGGCTGTCGCATGTAAAGGGGTTTCTGTTATTAAAGGAGTGGGTAGACTTATTCATAAAGAGAGTAACCGAGCTGAAGTACTTTTGAAAGTATGGAGAAAAATGGGTATTGAAATTCGAGTGATTGGAGATGAAATGCATATAAAAGGCGGACCTGTTAAAGGTGGAGAGATATTTTCTTATAATGACCACCGTATTGCTATGATGGGAGCTGTTTCAAGTCTTATTGCATCTTCACCGGTTTATATAAAAAATCCAGAAGCTGTCACAAAATCCTATCCAACATTTTATGAAGAATACAATACATTAATACAATAATTATAATATGAATACATTTGGAAGAAAAATAGAAGAAACTAATCACCCATTATTTTACATCTATGATGATGGAACAGTGAAGAAAAGAATAACAATAGATTAATAATGAAAAGAGAAAATTTTATAAAATCAGTTTTTGGTACGGGAGCATTATTAAGTATTCCTTTTTCTGGTAATTCTATAAATATAGATGAAATTAATAGCCAAATAAAAAGTATTTCTGGAAAATGTAAAGGTAATATGGTGGGTTTTAAAACCGAACCAATTACAAAAGTTAAGGTAGGGCTTATTGGGATCGGGAACAGAGGAAAAACTCTTATTCAAATGTTTGACTTTTTATTGGAGAATAAAAAAGTAGAGATAGTGGCACTTTGTGATTTGGAGAAAAAAAATATTGATTATGCACTCAATCATTTAAAAGACAAGCAATCTTTGATTCCTAAAACTTATGCTAATGGAGAACATGATTGGGAGAATGTTGCTAAATTGGAAGATATAGATTTACTTTTAATTGCAACTCCTTGGAGTTGGCATACAAAAATGGCAATTCTTGGAATGGAAAATGGGAAGCATGTTGCCTCTGAAGTACCTATTGCTTACACTTTGGAAGATTGTATGAAATTGGTAGAAACAGCTGAAAGAACAAAAAGGCATTGCATTATGATTGAGAATTGTTGCTACAACAGAGAAGAACTTTGGATTATGAATATGATTCAAGAAGGTGTGTTTGGTAAACTAACTCATGCAGAATGTGCTTACAATCATGATTTACGTGCTTTACTCTTGCATGAAACCTATTATAAGGATCAATGGAGAATGAAACATCATACTGAAAGGAATGGAAATTTTTATACTACGCATGGCATTGGACCAGTTAGCTTTTATATGAATATAGGAAGGGGCGATACTTTCAAATATTTGACTTCCATGAGTTCAAAAGAACAAAGTTTGAGTGCGGCAGTAAAAAAAACTAACAGCAATTTTCCAAAAATTAAATGTGGAGATGTGAATACTTCATTAATCAAAACAGAAAACGGAAAAAGCATCATGTTACAGTTTGATGTACATACAGGCAGGCCTTATTCTAGAATAAATCAGTTGGTAGGCACAAAAGCAGTACATGAGGGCTATCCAAGTCGACTTTATATTGATGGAGAAGAATTGGAATTTTGGGGACATAAATGGTTAACCAAAGAAGATTACTTAACATTTTCTAAAAAGTATGAACATCCAATGATTACAAAACTTAAAAAAATCAGTGAATCATTCAAACAAGGGCATGGAGGTATGGATTTTATTATGATTTATCGTTTGATTTCATGCTTAAACCAAGGGATACCATTAGATATAAATGTATATGATAGCGTGATGTGGAGTGCTATTACCCCACTTTCAGAGTTATCGGTAAGTTTGGATAGTAATCCTATTGCATTTCCTGATTTTACTGCAGGAAAATGGAAAGAAAAAAGGGGAAGTGAAATTATGAGAGAGATTTAATTAAGATTTTTTCTAATTTAGTCCTCTTTCTATGAAAACTACTCTTATCATAATGGCTGCTGGAAAATCTAATAGATATGGATCTTTAAAACAAACCGAAACTATTGGCCCATCAGATGTAACTTTGATGGAATATAGCATCTTTGATGCAGTAAATGCAGGATTTACAGATGTCATTATAATTATTAGAAAAGAGACAACAGCTTATTTCCGAATTATTAAGAATAGGATTGGAGACTCTATAAATATTCAATTTGCTTATCAGGATTTAGAGCAATTCACAAAAAATAAGAAATTAGATTACTCTAGGGAAAAACCTTGGGGAACTGCACATGCACTTTTGTGTTGTAAGAATATTTGCAAGACAGCATTTGTAGTGATCAATGCAGATGATTTTTATGGTAGAATGAGTTTTGAAGATGCTATGAAGTTTTTTAAGACAGAAGATAAGTCGTATTTTATTATTCCTTTTCTATTTCGGAATACATTATCAGAAAATGGGATGGTTAATAGAGGAATCTGTAAGATTGAACACAATTTACTTACAAATATTGAAGAAAAAAAAGGGCTTACAAAAGATAATATAGAACTAGAGAATTCAGTAGTTTCTATGAATTTCTGGGGCTTTCAGCCAAGCATTTTTACATATATCGAATACTTGTTTGAAACCTTTTTAGTAAATCATAATCCATCTGATGAATTCTATCTTGCTGATATAGTAGCATATATCATAAAAAATAACATTGAGAGATTTAAGGTAATTCAGTCTAAAGAACAATGGTATGGTATTACCTACAAAGAAGATAAAACATATACGCATAATGCACTTTGTAAATTGCAATATCCAAAAGATCTATGGAATTAAAAAAAATCATAACTGAATTTGAAATTGAAGGGGAAATAGATTCTTTTCAAGAACTAAGTAAAGGTCTTATCAATGTTACCTACTTAATAAAAACCAATCAAAGAAAATATATTTTACAAAAAATAAACACTACTATTTTTGAAGATGTTAGTGGAATAATGAATAATATAGAGCTGGTAAATACTTATCTTAATAATAACAATTACCAATATGAATTACTAGCAGTTGTCAAAACTAAATATAACACTAATCTTTTTTATGATACATTCACAAACCCTTGGAGATGTTATAGATATATAGAGCATAAAAATTACGATTTTGAAGATTTAAATGATGAAATTATCTTTGAATTTGGAAAAGCCATTGGACACTTCCATACTTGTCTTTCTGGTTTTGATACCGTAAATCTCTCAGATACTATTCCTGGCTTTCATAATACCAAAAATTATTTCAATAGCCTAAAACAAGTAATGAATAACACGAGAACAAAGAAAACAGAAGAAGTGCAGTTATCTTTAATGTTTATTCGTCAATTCCAGGATAAGTTTCATCAAATCAATGAATTAATTCAAGCAGGAAAACTCCCAATAAGAGTTTGCCATAACGACACTAAAATTGACAATATTCTATTTGAAACAAATGGTAAAAACATAAAAGGTATTATTGATTTAGATACCCTAATGGGAAATTCTATTATTTATGATTTTGGAGATGCAATTAGAGCTTCTTGTAATACAGTAGGTGAACATGATACGCAAATTAATAAGGTGGGTTTTGAGTTTAATTTATTTAAATCGTTTGCAAAAGGATATGTAGGAGAAAGTAAAACTTTTATTTGTGAAGCAGAAAAAGACTTGCTTGCATTTTCTCCGATTTTAGTAACACTAGAACAGGCTATTCGTTTTTTTAGTGATTATCTAAATGGGGATAATTATTATAAGATTAATTATCCGAAACAGAATTTGGAAAGAGGATTAAATCAAATAGCTCTTGCAAAGAAGATGCTATTAAAAGAAAAAGAAATGGAAGATTATATTCATCTTCTTTTTCAATCTTAAAACATATATTAGCAGTAATAAATTATTATCAAGATGAAAAACCCCCTAATCATATTAATTTCTTTGTCAATACTCTTTGCTTGTAAAGAAAACATCAATAAAGAGATAACTGAAGAAATGAGATTGAATGGCTATACAGGAGTAGGTACATATATATATTCTAATGGAGATCAATATGTTGGAGAATTTATTGATGGAAAAGAGAATATACAAGGATCTTATACTTATGCTAATGGAGATAAATATATTGGAGAAGTTAAAGATAATAAGATAGATGGACAAGGAACTTATTCTTATGCAGTTGGTAAAATTTATTCTGGTGCATGGGAGAATAATAAGATGCACGGACAAGGAACTATTTCATTTGCTAATGGAACAATATATACGGGAGGTTTTAAAGATGGGCTTAGGAATGGGGTAGGACTTTATATGTCTTTTTCAGGAAATAAATATGAAGGCGAAATTAAAGATAATATGATGCATGGAGTAGGAACATATACTTCCTCTTCTGGTAATATATATGAAGGTGAGTGGAAGGATAATAAACACCATGGAGAAGGAATCTATATTACTTTAGATGGAGATACATTTCAAGGACAATGGGATGAAGGTACATTTATTAAAAAATAGTTATTATTGCCACTTATTAACCAAAATACTCACTTATGAAAAGAATTGCTTATTTAATTATTTTAACTCTGATTTTCTCCTCTTGCCAAAAGGAGCAGGGATGCACTGATAATTTTGCATTAAACTACAATATTGATGCTGAAGAAGATGATGGAACTTGTCAATTTGGAGTTACTGGAGGATCTTGGATTACCCAATCTATAACAATAGAAGGTAATATGACTGTCTCAATGGGAGGATTTCCATTGCTTGATAGTACACTAAATTTTGTTGAAACTAATCCTGATTCTTTAGAGCCTTATAAGTTAACATTTAATGAGAATAGTTTATATACTGAGCATGATAACTCAAATAATCTTGTTGAAGGAGGCACATGGAGCGTTTCAGGAGATCAGCTAACTATTAATATGGATGATACTACATTGTTACTAATGATTGAATCGTTGGATAGAGATAATGCTGTTTTGAGTTTAGATATTATTGAAAACAGTAATGATAATGGTGTGACTATTGATGTTGATATTACTCAAACAATTAATTCTTTAAGAGAATGGTAATATAATTTATAAAATAGAAATCTTTTAATTTAGGCAAATTTTTATAGCCAACTTGTAGGTGAAGAATGGAGTCAATTTCTTCACCACTAATAAAAACAAAATTTGTAGACAAGTTTTTAATAAAAAATAAGATATTAATTACATTATTCTGTATTCCTATGCAGCGCATAGTATTTAATTTTACTTAATATATTTTTGCTCTAACAATTATAAAATAAAGAAAAAATGAGAAAAACTATTTTAACAATATTCGCATTTATGATTTTATTAAATGTGAATGCGCAAATTGAATCTTTAGCAGGACCAAGATTAGGAGGTGTGTTTATTTCACCAAGTCCAGCTTCATCTTTTTTAAGTGGAACGCTAAAATTAGAAGATATTGGAGATCTACCCCCTGATTATAATGATATTACTAAAGGAGCATTAACATCACTTTATGGATGGCAATTTGAATCTAGATTTGCTGATGGTTATGATGTTACTGGAGTAGTTGAATGGATTGTGCTTGTCGCAGGTATGGAAAAAGGTAAATTTTTACCTTCCTTATCATCAATGGTTGGAGCTAGACTTCAATCTGGACTTGAATTCGCTGCTGGTCCTAACCTTTCATTAGCAGGAATTGCTATGGTATTTGGTATTGGATATAATTTTAAATCAGGAGATCTAAATATTCCAGTCAATCTTGCTTTTGTGCCAGGAAGAATTAAAACACAAGAAGCTTATACCGATTGGGGGGATGAAGAGCTAGTAGATCCAGATGGTATCCCAAATAATGGGGATGAATACTGGGACTCGTTCTCGTACGAGGTACCTGAATTTGATTATAATACTGGAAATAGGGTTTCTATTACAGTAGGATTTAATTTATCTAGATAATATTAAATTTTAATTTTGAAATTTTTTTCGTTTTTACTATTTGCAATTTTTGGTTTTACTGCTGTTTATGCTTCTTTTCCTGTAGTTGAAAATTTAAGCATAGAACCTGTTTCAGAAATTTATAATAATTCAGATTTAAATTCTTTAGGAAAGGTGTTTTGGTTTTTAAGTGGTGTGGTTTCCTGGGGTGTTCCAATAGCAATTATTTACCAAATTATCAGCAAGAAAAAAGGTCCAATTAAATTTGCTTTACTTGGATTTCTAGCTGTTATGTTGTTTCTAATTATATTGATAATTGTTTCTTTTGGCGATATAGAAAACCCATTTATTTTTGGTTAAAAAATAATTTTTAAGAGTTGGACTGTCTAGTTTCCAGAGAATAAGTTAGTAAATAAAAATTTTGTTCTTCAATAGCTGTCAGATAAAAAAAGGGAAATTAATTTAATTAGTTTCCCTTTTTAATTTATTTGAATAAATAATAGTTATAATTAATTTCAAATTTAGTTTCTAACTTCATTATTTTTGTGCAAAATTTATAAAAAATATACATGAAAAATTTTACTCTATATACATCAATATTTTTACTTTTATTTATGAATATTGACACATATGCTCAATCTAATTGTATTAATAATGATACTACAGAAAGTTTTGAGTCAGGACAAGGCTATACATGGTTGTTAGATCCTAATAATACAGTTGATTGGACTAATCAGAGTGGTGGAACATCTTCATTTAATACTGGGCCTTCAGCAGCTTTTGATGGATCTTATTACATGTACACTGAAGCTTCTGGATCTGGTTATCCTAATATGGAAGCTATTATGTATGTTCCATGCATTGATCCTACACAATGGACTCAAGCATCACTAGTTTTTGCATACCATATGTATGGAACTGCAATGGGTACATTAAGTATAGATATTTCTGTTGATAGTGGAGCAACATGGATTGAGCAGTGGACATTATCTGGAGATCAAGGGAATCAATGGTCAGAGGTATTTGTTGACTTAAGTTCTTTTTCAACTCCGATTTCTGTTAGAGTACAAGCAGAAACTGGCACTTCATATACTTCAGATATAGCAATAGATTTATTAAGATTTATGGAGCTTCCTAT
>TARA_B110000263_G_scaffold58677_1_pt1 | contig 12255 bp, 13 predicted proteins | sample TARA_B110000263 | Tara Oceans TARA_B110000263 (sample SAMEA4397730) | marine metagenome | biome: Polar Biome; feature: [MES] marine water layer (ENVO:01000295) within the mesopelagic zone...; material: water (ENVO:00002006), including particulate matter (ENVO:01000060) such as......
TTAATTTCTGTCTTTTGTAGCCATATTACGCCAGTTCCAGTCAGCGTGATAGTCAGTGGTTCTTCCTGCTCATTTGGTAACGGTGTCGCCGCAGTTTTTGGCAACTCGACAGAGATGCCTACTGTCAATAATGGGGCCGCTACCATAAATATAATCAATAATACCAACATAACGTCAACAAAAGGTGTTACATTAATTTCTGCCATAAGGCGATTTGAAGAACGCTTACGTTGTCCTGAATTAGATCGGTTTCGAATTGCTCCTGACATCAATTCTCCATCTGCCGAGACAAAATTGTAGAAAACTCACCAGCAAAGGAATCATATCTGGCTGTTATGCGTTCAGAATCTGATGAAAGCTTATTGTAAAATACTACTGCAGGTATTGCTGCAAGAAGTCCAAGAGCCGTGGCCACCAAAGCTTCTGCAATCCCAGGTGCGACTACCGCTAAATTTGTACTTTGACTAATCGCAATTTGCTCAAAGGCATTCTTTATCCCCCAAACAGTTCCAAACAACCCAATAAATGGTGCTATTGAACCAACTGTAGCCAAAAAAGTTAACCCATTGTTTAACTTTTCTATCTCACGCACAATTGCAACTTCCATGGTGCGCTCCATCCTTGAAGGTGCGCCAGGTATCATTCCTCCATCAGATCTTTGAGAACGACCCCATTCCATCATTCCAGCTACAAATATCCGTTCTGCGCTACCTTTTGGTTTGTCTTTTATTTTTTCATACAATTCATCCAGTGGATCACCTGACCAAAAAGAGGCCTCAAAACGATTAGTATAAGAACGTGCTATCCTGAAATTAATAAATTTCTGGAAAATTATAGACCAACTCCAAAAACTTGCCACAATAAGAATAATCATAACAATTTTTACAACTACCGTAGCTCTCCAAAAGAGTGCGAATAGAGAAAAATCAACTGTTTGTACTGCTGATACGATTTCCGTTTCCATTTACCTGCCCAAATTACCATGTGTTGTGAAATACAATATATTCAATCTTAGCAACATATAAACATTTTTGGTTTGATTTGCCAATTGATCAGACATTCAAATTCACGATTTAATTTAACTTCCCAACAATTGGCGGATATTTGCTGGTAAGCGAGCAGCTTTTCCAGATTTATCTATTAACGCAAGCCTAATTGACGCCTCAAATAGTACTTTCTCAGATCTAAAAATAGTTTGTTGGAGAATTATTGATGCACCTTTTATTTTTGTAACCTCTGTTATTACCTTAAGTGAATCTTCAAAATACGCAGGTTTTAAATAATCTGCTTTGAGGCTCGTTACTACGAAAAAGTAACCTCTTTTGATCAAATCCATTTGGTTCACATTTGCTTTTTTTAACATTTCTGAACGAGCTCGTTCTATGAACTTTAAATAATTTGCATAATAGACTATTCCAGCCAAATCCGTGTCTTCATAATAAACTCTTAAAAGATAACTACTCTTCTTTAACAAAAATTATATCCTCAAAAAAATTAATTAATCAGAGTTCAATAAATCTGATTGCACATTATTTTTAATTTGTTGCATTCCTAGGTGGTTCCAAGCCTTCTCAGTTATCATTCTTCCACGAGAGGTTCTCTGAAGAAACCCCTGTTGGAGAAGGTAAGGCTCTATAACTTCCTCAAGAGCATCTCTAGCTTCAGACATTGCTGCGCTTATAGTCTCTACTCCAACAGGTCCACCAGCGTAATTTTCAGCAATAATTTTGAGATACTTTCTATCTGCAGAATCTAAGCCAGCCAAATCAACTCCAATCCGAGTTAAAGAACTATCCGCTATATCTTTTGTTATGATGCCTGTGCCCTCAACTACTGCAAAATCTGCTACTCTCCTAAGTAAGCGATTGGCTATGCGAGGTGTTCCCCGTGATCTTTTAGCTATTTCCAAACCACCTAAGTTATCTGTTTTTATTTTCATAAATTTTGAAGCGCGTAATATAATTTCAAGCAACTCTTCAACACTATAAAACTCAAGCCTAATAGGTATTCCAAATCTGTCACGTAAAGGTGTTGTCAACAATCCTAATCTTGTTGTCGCACCTACTAATGTAAAGGGTTGAAGCTCTATTCGAACAGTTCTAGCAGCGGGTCCTTCACCAATAACTAAATCTAATTCAAAATCTTCCAAAGCTGGATAAAGAACCTCCTCAACTACCGAACTCATTCGATGAATCTCATCAATGAATAACACATCCTTTTCTTCTAAATTTGTTAATATTGCAGCCAAATCACCAGCTTTTGCTAATACGGGACCTGAAGTCATTCTAAAATTTACGCCAAGTTCAGAAGAAATTATTTGTGCTAACGTAGTTTTCCCCAAACCAGGGGGGCCATAAAACAATGTATGATCCATTGTTTCATTACGCTTTCTAGCACTTTCAATAAAAATCGCTAAATTTTCTTTTAATTCAGATTGACCTGTAAAGTCCTTGAGAGTCTTTGGCCTCAACACCCTATCAGAATCATTAGACTGTAGTTCTGGATCTGTTATTGTATTTTCTTCCATCAGTTAACCCTTCGGGGCTAGTAAACGTAACGCACTTCGAATAAGCAATTGAACATCCAAACCTTCGCTATCAATTTCAATACGTGAAATAGCACTAGCCGCATCGCCCTGTGAGTACCCCAGATTTATCAGAGCTGACAGTGCGTCCGCCTGCACTTCTCTTAAACTTTCATTTTCAAATATTTCACTTTCAGACATACCAATATTAGAACTATATTTATCAGAATTATCAATCAATTCACTATTATCACTTGCAGTTTTTGGTCTGATCGAACCCATTGCCATTACTTTTGGCGCTTTTTCTTTCAACTCATTAACAATTCTTTGAGCTATCTTTGGACCCACTCCAGGAGCTGATTTTATAGTTACCCAATCTGACAGCAGTATTGCTCTAGATAATGCATCCACATTTAGTATCCCTTGGATTGCTAGGGCCCCTTTAGCGCCAACACCTTGAACAGAACACAACAATCTATGCCATTCTTTCTCAGCAAATGTTAAAAATCCAAACAATTTAAGTAAATCTTCTCGTACTACCATTTCAGTAAATAATGTTACAAACTCTCCATCACTTGGCAAGAAAGATAATGTTTTATCCGAACAATAAACGATGTAACCAACACCAGAGACATCAACTAAAACATGATCGCTTCCACGATATTCAATCCGACCTTTTAAACTCCCAATCATTTCAAACTCACCGCCTTTTTAATTGCATCTTCTAACTTACCTTCAAACCTCACATGATGTGCGTGGCATATAGCTACGCCTAAAGCATCAGATGCATCAGATCCATTTATAACCACACCCGGCATTTGCAACTTAACCATATGCTCTACTTGTTCTTTAGCCGCATGACCCACTCCAACAACAATTTTCTTTATTGTATTTGGTGCATATTCAGCTACTTTTAAACCCGCCTTTGCCGGAACAAGTAACGATACGGCTCTAGCTTGGCTTAATTTTAAAGAGCTAGCTCCATCTTTATTAACGAAAGTATGCTCTACAGCAGCTGTATCGGGTTCATATATTTTTACAACCTCTTCCAGTTGAACATATAACGAAAGTAACCTAGACGCTAAATCTGACCCACTTGACATGCAAACGCCATTCGCAACGTGAGTTAATTTAGATCCAACAACATCTATTATGCCCCAGCCTGTTTTGCGCAAACCTGGATCAAACCCAATGCATCTCATTTTAATCCTATTATATTTTGCCTAGTTTATTCTTAGCTTTAAAAATAGCGTAATGGTAGTCCAATCTCCTATAACAAGCTGATCTTTACAAACCCAACCATGTTTTTCATATTCATTTAATACCCTACTTGCTTGAGAGTTTAAAATACCTGACAGTATAGCAACTGAGGAATTTTTTTGTGACAACTTGGTCATCTCGGGAGCCAAAGCAATTAGAGGAGCCATCAAAATATTTGCAAAAATTAAATCAAATGGGGCAGTTTTCTGAATTCTAATATGATTAAACCCATCTGCTTCTAGGCAAAAAACACGAGAACCCAGTTGATTTGCAATTACGTTGGCATCCGCTGTCTCAACAGCAACTTGATCAATATCAGTCGCAAGTACTGATGCTTTCCAAACTTTTGACGCAGCCATTGCTAGTACTGCAGTACCAGTACCAAGGTCTATAACTGATTTTGGTTGAAACTCTTCAGTTATTAACTTTTCTAGAGCCAATAAACACCCTTTTGTAGTGGCGTGATGACCAGTGCCAAAGGCCATGGCTGCATCAATTATCAAATTAACTTTTTTAGTGGAAGCTTTTCCAATATCATGACTGCCAAGAACGCAAAAACGTCCTGCTTCAACAGGTGGTAATTCCCGTTTCACATGGGCAACCCAGTCTGTTTCAGGAACTTCTGATATAACAAATGATTTTGCGTGAAATGCCGAGCTTAACAACAATAAATCAATATCACTTGGCTTTTCAAGAAAATAACTGCCAATTTCATAGGTATTTGAGCCATCTTCGACTTCAAAAACCCCTACTCCAAAGGGAGCGGGAATAGTCTTTTCCAAAGCATCCGCCAGGCTATCAGCCTGATTCTTGTTATTGCAGATTGTAAAAGCAGTGAAAGTCATTTTAACGTGAGGTTTTTAATTAAACCTGAATAAAAAGATAATGAAATTGTTATCATTCCCCCAACTGACATTGAACCCCAGTACCACCTAATCCACAATAACCATTAGGATTCTTGGCTAAATATTGTTGATGATAATCCTCAGCAAAATAATATTTATCCAACGGGATTATTTCTGTCGTAACCACACTCAAACCTTTTGCAATAAGTGCTTCAGTATAAGTAGACCTAACTGACGAAGCACTGCTCTCTTGCTCCTTTGAACAAAAATAGATTCCTGAACGATATTGTGTTCCCACATCATTACCTTGTCGCATTCCCTGTGTTGGGTTGTGACTTTCAAAAAAGATTTTTAAAAGCTTCAAATAGGAAAGTTTTTCTGGATCAAACACAACTTGCACAACTTCATTATGGCCTGTGAGACCAGAACAAACTTCTTCATAGGTAGGATTTAAAGTAAATCCAGCAGTGTACCCAACAGATGAAACCCAAATACCGTCTTGTGACCAAAACTTACGTTCTGCACCCCAAAAACATCCCAATCCAAATACAGCAATCTCCATTTGATCTGGGAAAGGAGCCTTTAACTTTCGACCTAAAATATAATGGGTTTCTGCTGTTTGAACTGGCATCTCTCTACCTGGTAAAGCATTATCTCTAGCTGGAATATTAATTTTATTTTGATTGAAAAACATTTAAACCCATCCTCTTAGTTATAATTATATTGTAAATCATGTGCCGTGTTTTTCAAGTCATCTAACGATTTAAATTTCTAATAAATAACCAACCAAAAAGACAACTGGGCAACCCTATAATTAACGCTGAAACAGCATTCCCATAAACAACCCCAGTTGCCCCAAACATACTAGCACCAATAATCACTGCAGGAACCATAATCAAACCATCGCGCGACCAGGTCATAATAGTCGAATATATTGGCCTTCCCATATTATTAAACGCCGAACTTGAAACGAATAACAATCCAGAAAATAAAAAACCTCCTGCTGCTAAGTAATTAAATGACTTAACCACATCAGATCCCATAGGACCTAACAAAAATATCTGAATAATCCATTCCGTGGACATCGCTAATATCAACCAAGCTACAAGCGTATAAATAAAACAAAAAACTATACTGTTCCAATAGGTTGATCTTACCCGATCAAACATCTGCGCACCAAAATTTTGACCAAAAATACCTCCAATAGCAGCAGATAACGAAAAAATTCCCCCAAAAGCCACGACACTCAATCGATTAACTACTGATAATCCTGCAACAGCACTATCACCAAATTCAGCGATAGCTCTAGTAATAATGAAACTAGCAAATGGACCAGATAGTTGAGTCAAAATTGCCGGCAATGCAATAATAAGAAAAGGTATAAATGCTACCTTAATTATCGAAAGATTTAATCCTCCCAATAAATTATGTACTCGAATTACTGACCATATGGCGATCAAAGTAGAAACCAATCTTGATAACCCAGTATTTATAGCAGCACCATCAAGACCCAAGTCAAACCAAATAATTAAAATGGGATCTGCTACTACTGCAACCAAACCAGCCGACATTGTAACGAACATAGCCCGATATGCATCGCCTTCTGAGCGAAGAATCGCTGAACCAATCATACCAATTGCCATTAATGGTAATGTTGGCACAGAAATCAAAAGAAATCTCTCAGCTAATAAAGCCGTTTCACCTGTCGCTCCCGTAAAAGCAACAATTTTTGATCTAAACATAACAATTAAAATAGCAACAAGCGCCTGAAGACAAACTCCTAGTGCCATACATCCAGTTGCAAATCTTCTTGCCTCTTCTCGACGCCCTTGACCTATAGCCTTACTGACCAAAGCTGTAGCGGCAATCATCAATCCAATTCCCACCGAAATCGAAAAGAATTGCACATTCCACGCAAAACCTAATGCAGCAACCATTCTTTCATCACCAAGGCGCGAAATCCAAAATAAATTTGCCAAATCAACAACAAACATAAACGTCAAACCCAACATACCAGTGACAGTCATTCTTGTGACATGAGACATTGTGGAACCATGTAAAAATCTTGCGTTAGGGTCGAGCATTTTTTATCAATTTAGAAAAAATTGTCTCGTTACCGATATTAGGATTTTTTGGAATCATTAATGCCAATAAAAATGAGGTGATTGCCAATAGAGTGGCTACAACAAAAACAAATGCCGGGGAGTTTATCCAAAAATATCCTAAAATTACTGGTAAAAAGACTGCTGGGATATGGTTGATAGTAAATACGACAGCAGCTGTAGACGCAATTTCAGACGGGTCCGCAATCTTTTGGAAATAAGTTTTTTGCGCAAACGCTAATGCAAAAAATAGATGGTCCAAAACATAAAGACCCATAGCTATACCAGCCCCCCACCCAAAATAATATATGCCTCCATACGCTAAAAAAATAAATGTTAAACCTAGGTACTCTAAACACAGAGCTGTTCTCTCGCCATAATAATTAACAAACAGACCCATTAAAGGTGCAAAAATTATATTTGCTATATAATTTATAATAAATAATGCAGTAAGCTCATGAACTTGAAAACCAAACTTTTCCACCATCATAAAGGCTGCAAACACAATGAAGATTTGACGTCGAGCACCAGCAGCAAAATTTAAGGCGTAATAGAGCCAATAACGTTTTCTAAAAATCAATTGTCGTTTTTGCTTAGTCGGGTTTTCAAATTTTGGGAAAGCCAACCAGCAAATGATTGCTATTACAATAGTAAAACTACCCGCTAACCCATAAGCAATTTCATAAGTAAGGTTCCAATAACGCCAACCTAGAACAATTAACACATACGCACACAAAGATGCTGCAGATCCAACGGCAACTAACCAGCCAAGTATTTTAGGAGCTTTTTTCTTTTCAATCCATTGTAATTCAAGAGACTGCTTTGCTGTTTCGTAATAGTGAAAACCAACTGAAGCTATGAATGTTGTAATTAGCAATCCACTCATTGAAGGGAAATATGCTGTCACAGCCGTAGCAAATCCTAAAGCTACAAGTGATAGGATCGCTAAATTTATTTCCTTGAAAAATAGCAATAAAGCTATAACGCCTACAGCAAGAAATCCGGGGATTTCTCTCACACCGTGTAACCAACCTATTTTCACACCATCAAACTCTGCTACTTCTATAACGAAATTATTCAATAACGCCATCCAAGTTGAGTAAGATACGGGCATTGCAATAGACATCAATACCAACAACACCATGGGACGGCGCCAAATTGGCAATGCGTCAACATGAGCTAACGATATACTAGATTTTGTATTTAAAAATTTCATTAATCTTCGGTAGGGGTATTTCAATCTAATAGCGAGGGCAAAAAAACAATAAAAAAAAGCCACCTACATAATAGATGGCTTTAATCAAAGAAATTTTTAAACTTTAATTAGTTTTGAGCATAATATTCAATAACTAAGTTTGGCTCCATAACGACTGCATAAGGAACATCTCCTAATCCTGGAGTTCTTATAAATTTAGCTGTCATTTTAGAGTAATCTGTCTCTATATAATCTGGCACATCACGCTCAGTTAAAGAGATAGCTTCCAAAATTGTCGCAATTTGTCTTGAACTTTCTCTTACCTCAATCACGTCGCCCTCTTTAACACGATAAGAAGGAATGTTTACCTTCGTACCATTAACCATTACATGCCCATGATTTACGAATTGTCGCGCAGCAAAAATTGTTGCCACAAATTTAGCCCTATATACTAAAGCATCTAATCTACGCTCTAGTAATCCAATTAAGTTTTCACCAGTATCGCCTTTAACGCGTTCTGCATCAGAGAATATACGTCTGAATTGCTTTTCCGTTAAATCACCATAGTGACCTTTAAGCTTCTGCTTTGCTCTCAACTGTAAACCGAAATCAGATAATTTTGATTTTCGCCTTTGGCCGTGCTGACCTGGTCCATACTCTCTTCGATTGACTGGTGATTTGGGTCTACCCCAAATATTTTCGCCCATTCGACGATCTATTTTATGCTTGGCAGCGGTGCGTTTTGTCACGGCTGTTCTCCTTCAGTTTGTTGTGTGCTAGATTTTGCACGTTTCTAAAGGGCGTTGTCCTTTCCTCAAGGGCGACAGGCATTCTTTCACAAGAGCCACCAACACCAAAATTCTTAATTGTATCAAGAATGGGGCTTTATATAGTTTCACAACTTTATGTCAACACAAGTTAACTTTTCTTAACAGAATATATATTCTCATCATAAGTAAAAAATAATCTATGAAAGATAATCAATAATTGGACAATCCGGCCTATCGTCCCCAGCACAAGCATTAACTAAATGATCTAATTCTATTCTTAATTTCTTTAAATCTTCTTCTTTTCTTTTTATCTCTTCTAGGTGGTGTATCGCAATTTTTCTAACATCCGAACTAGACCGGTTTTTCTCCTCATATAATCCAAGTAATTCTCTACATTCCTTGATTGAAAAATCGAAGCTTCGAGCACGCTTCACAAATATTAATTTTTTAATACTGCTAATATCATAATTTCTATAGCCAGTTTGAGTGCGAGAAGATGGTAAAACCAAACCTATATCAGCATAGTAGCGTACTGTTTTAGTTGACAGACCTGCTTGGTTTGCAGCTTTTCCAATATTCATTTTCTTCTTGACCTTCCACTAAATGGAAGGATTATATGATAATTAAATTAAGTTACAACAGGGTAGTAACATGAGCAGCTTAACCGAAAATTTCAATATTGATTGGCAAGATTCCGTTTTGTGGGGCAAAGCTAGATATAACACACTTTGGTGTCTTATTGGGTGTTCAATTGGAGACTTTGGGACTATAGCATTTTTCCAATATTCAGGTATTAACTGGCCAGTTTTGTCCATAATGATCTTAGCGATTATCAACGGTTTACTAACATCTATATTGTTGGAAACTTTTATATTAATGCGGGAGTTAACATTCAAAAAAGCGCTAAATACTGCAATTGGAATGTCGCTAATATCAATGGTGTCTATGGAAATAGCAATGAATACCGTTGATGTCTTTTTAACTGGTGGTGCAACGCTTAATTGGTGGATTATTCCATTAATGCTTTTTGCTGGTTATGTTACCCCACTACCTTACAATTATTGGCGTTTGAAAGTATTAAATAAATCTTGCTGCGGGTAATACAATTTAACCACACTTAGAATAACCACAATTTGCACAGGTATCACAACCTTCAACTTTTCTAAGTTCAAAAGAGCCACAACTGGAACAAGATATTTTCGAGCCCATATTAGTAAGATTGGTGACAACTGAATGAGGATCACTCTTTAAACCCATTCCTTCTGCTTCCAAAAATCCGATAGAAATCATATGCTGCTCAATAACCCCACCAATCGCTGCCAGAATACTTGGAACATACTTTCCCTGAACCCATGCGCCACCTCTAGGATCAAATACAGCCTTCATTTCTTCTACAACAAAACTAACGTCGCCCCCACGGCGAAACACAGCAGAAATCATTCTAGTTAAGGCTACCGTCCAAGCAAAGTGTTCCATATTCTTTGAATTAATAAATACTTCAAAAGGTCTTCTATGTTCACTTAAAATTATATCATTAATTGTAATATAAATGGCATGTTCCGTGTTTGGCCATTTAATTTTATAAGTATTTCCCTCTAAACTTTCAGGCCTAGCTAGTGGCTCACCAATATATACAACATCTGCACCTTGATCTATTTCTGGCACATTTTCAGAATTTACAGAAACAGATAATACTGACCCTGTCACATCATTGGGACGGTAAGTGGTGCAACCCTTGCAGCCAGTATTCCACGCTTCCATATAGACTTCTTTAAACGAATTAAAATCAATATCTACTGGACAATTAATTGTTTTAGAAATTGAGCTATCAACCCATTTTTGCGCTGCTGACTGCATTCGCACATGATCAATAGGATCGAGTGTCTGAGCGCTTACAAAATAATCTGGAAATTCCTTTTCCCCATATTTTTCTCGCCACATTTGAACTGCGTAATCCATGACTTCTTCTTCTAGATGGCTTCCATCTTTTTGAAGAACTTTTCTGTTATAGGAATAAGCGAAAATAGGTTCAATACCAGAGCTTACATTACCAGCATAAAGACTAATTGTTCCAGTAGGCGCTATAGACGTCAGTAAAGCATTTCTAATGCCATTTTCCGCAATGGAAGCCCGCACATCCTTATCCATTCCTAACAGCGACTTACTAGATAAATAATTATCCACATCAAATAGGGGAAAAGAGCCCTTCTCTTTTGCTATCTCAGATGATGTTAAATATGCTGTTCTTGCTATTTGATGCAGCCACTCTTCAGTTTTAGACACCGCATCTTCTGATCCATACCGTAAGCCCATCATAAGTAATGCATCTGCTAAACCAGTGACACCCAATCCAATTCTACGTTTCGCAATTGCTTCATTAGCCTGCGCTTCTAATGGAAAGCGGCTTACGTCAACCACGTTGTCCATCATTCTTACTGCTGTTTTCACAATTTTTGATAAAGATTCGATATCTATTGTAGCATTTAATTCAAATGGGTTAGTTACAAAACGAGCAAGGTTTATTGACCCCAATAAACATGCTCCATAGGGAGGTAGGGGCTGCTCTCCACAAGGATTTGTAGCTGCTATTTCTTCACAATACGCAAGATTATTCATCTGATTTATTCTATCAATAAAAATAACTCCAGGTTCTGCAAATTCAAAAGTGCCACGCATTATCTTGTTCCATAAATCTAATGCTTGCACGGTTTTATAAACTTTTCCTTTAAAAACCAAATCCCACGATGTTTCGTCCTTCACTGCTTTCATAAAGGGGTCCGTCACCAATACCGATAGATTAAACATTCTTAGACGAGCTGGGTCTTCCTTGGCACTTATAAACTCTTCTATATCTGGGTGGTCACAACGCATCGTTGCCATCATTGCACCACGACGAGATCCAGCAGACATAATAGTCCTGCACATAGAATCCCAAACATCCATAAACGATATAGGACCAGATGCATCAGCTGCTACCCCTTTAACATCCGCTCCTTTAGGTCGAATAGTTGAAAAATCATAACCTATTCCACCACCTTGCTGCATTGTTAAGGCAGCTTCCTTTAACATATCAAAAATTCCACCCATATCGTCTGGAATGGTCCCCATGACGAAACAATTGAACAATGTAACAGAGCGCCCTGTCCCAGCTCCCGCCAATATTCTACCAGCAGGTAGAAATTTAAAGTCCTCTAGTGCCGAATAAAATTCTTTTTCCCAGAAAAGTGGCTCTTTTTCAACCTTAGCTAACGCTTTAGCTACACGAAACCAACTGTCTTGAACGGTTGAATCTATCATAGTTCCATCACCATCTTTAAGGCGATACTTCATATTCCAAATTTGTTCCGCAATTGATGTTGAGAAAGAACTCATATACAAATCCTATTATTAAAAATTAAGAAAGAAAATAAACATATACAGTAAAATATTGTCGGTCAATAACATCATCGTTATATTTGGAAAATAATATTTGATTTACGTGTCTAAATTATTACCACTATCATATGGAAAAAGAAATGAATTCAAACTTGGTAAACCTGGTAAAACTTTGCGTTGGTGC
>TARA_B110000263_G_scaffold74954_2_pt1 | contig 12235 bp, 11 predicted proteins | sample TARA_B110000263 | Tara Oceans TARA_B110000263 (sample SAMEA4397730) | marine metagenome | biome: Polar Biome; feature: [MES] marine water layer (ENVO:01000295) within the mesopelagic zone...; material: water (ENVO:00002006), including particulate matter (ENVO:01000060) such as......
CAATACAAATTAGTAAATACTTTTAATAAGTTTATAATATTAATTTATAGTATGATTTAATAAGTATATAGGTGTTTATAAAAATTAAATTATTAGTTTAACCCAGCAGACTCCATTATTAAAAACGCATTTTCTCCTTCAATTTTGAAGAGATTTCCCCATTGACCAGTTGTTATTTCTCCTGTATTTTCATCTGTTTGAGACCACTTTCCATAAGCAATGGCTAATGAATTTTCTAAGTATTTATAACCTGTAATATTTACGTTCAGTGACTGTCCTTCTAAAAAAATTTCTGAATTTCTAATGTTATCACGTCCCAAAACGATACCCTCCTTTGAGCTTACATTCTGAATGCCATTTTCTAAAAAAAGCAAAGATAAATCTTCTGCATTTTGGTCGTTGACGTATTTTATATAGTTCGAAACTGAAGTTTTAATTTTTTCAAAATGTAACGCTTCCGAATCAATTGAATTTGTAATTATGCTTACATTTTCAGCTTCTGTTTGAATCTGGGAATTTCTATGTGCAGACTCCAAAAGAAACTTAATTTTTCCATCAGTATATTTAAATACATTTCCCCATTTTCCGTCTTCTAAAACATTATTATTTTTATCTAAAATTTTGAACATTCCGGTCCCTAAAAAAATATCTGTTGAGACAGAACGAGCTTCTACGACAGAAATTTCAATATGACTTTTATAAAGTTCACTTTCATCTGAAAAAGTAGATTCAAAAGATTTTAGAATTGCATTTTTTCCAATAATAGGACTCATAGGATTAGAGATAATTCTTACTGCATCGATCGTAAATTCTTCGGATAACATAGCTGCATTTCCTTGATTCCAGGCATTCGCAAACCTTTGCATTGACTCATCCATAAGAGTTTTTGCATCTGGTGATGAATCTAACTTATTCTTCTTGTTATTATTTGAGCAACTAATTAAAAGTAAAGAGCTAAATAATAATACATACAATTTTTTCATAATCTAATTTACCTATTCTTGTTTTATTCTAAAGAAGGAATTATAAAATTCTCTAAATAAGGTGTGGTGTGAGCTTCTTTCAAATAACCTTCTAGAATAGAAACAATTTCCGGAAATTCTTCTGATAAATCATTTAATTCTTTTAAATCTTTAGAAAGGTCAAAAAGTTGAAGTTCAGATTTACCTTTAAATAGATTTTTTTTAAGTCCTTTCCATTTTCCCATTCTGATTGCTTGTAATCCTCCACTGGCTGGATATTCCCAATACAAATAATCATGCTTATTTTGGTCTGCCCCTATTAATGTAGGGTAAAAGCTTATTCCATCAGTAGGAAAAGGTTTTTTTATATTAGCAATATCTAGTGCTGTTTCAAAAAAATCATAAAACGCAGAAATATGATTTGTAATAGACCCTGCTTTTATTGTGTTTGGCCAACTTGCAATCATAGGAACCTTTATGCCTCCTTCATTCACACTTCCTTTCATAGTAGTTCTAGAGTTGACAAAAATACCTGTACTATTAAAAAATTTAGAATCTACTTGAGGAACATGAGTAGGTCCGTTATCACTGGTAAAAATTATAAGTGTGTTTTCATACTGTCCAATATCTTTAAGTTTAGTAACAATCTCTCCTACTTGCTCATCTAAATAAGAAATCATAGCAGCGTAAGTCGCTTTAGGGGTTCTGTTTGGATAATATGATTTTCCGATATATGGCTCCTCTTCTCCAAACTTTTTATTGTAATATTTCACCCAGTCATCTGGTGCTTGCAATGGCAAATGTGGAAGAGGAGAGGCATAATAAAGAAAAAACGGATTGTTTTTGTTTTTTTCTATAAAATCCAAAGCCTCATTATGCATTAATGTGGGAGCATAATCTTTTTGATTGAATTTATTATATGACTCTTGATTATATGGGTCTTTTCCTTCAAGACCTTCTTTTTTAGTGACAATATAATTATTTAGAATATGTCTATTTTCATTTTCCCACAAATGTGTTGGATATAAAGTATGCGCTTGTCTTTGACAGTTATATCCATAGAAAAAATCAAATCCTTTTTTATTTGGAATACTACTTGTTAGTGGAGCTCCCAGCCCCCATTTTCCAACCATACCTGTTTTATAACCATTGTCTTGTAAAACATTAGCTACCGTTAGTATAGAGTCTAGTAAAGGTCTCTGTCCTTCTAAGTTTGGATCATCAAACATTGCTTGAAAACTCCAAACATCCCCTCTCTCACTCCACTCGCCATTAGCTCTAATATGAGTATTTCCTTGATGCATTCCCGTCAACAATACGCTTCTCGCTGGAGCACAAACAGGAGCGCCAGAGTAATGGTTAGTAAAAAGCATACCAGTTTTAGATAGATTATCAATATTTGGTGTCTCAATATGCTTTTGACCATACACTCCAAGCTCACCATAACCTAAATCATCAGCTAATATATATATGATATTAGGTTGTTTTAGTTTAGAATCTTCACAACTATAAAGTGTTATGATTAAAAAAATAAAAAAGAATGATTTAAAAAAAAATGGAACAGATAATTTCATGTATAATATTTAAAAACTAATTAGTTAATAACTAATATTAAATCTATTTATAAATTATAAATTATAAAAGGTCATATTGATCAATTAATTTAGGCAATGATTATATTTATAATATAAACAACAAAAATTTTAACAATAAAGTTAATGGCTGTAAGTTTGATAAACGTTAGTTGTAAATCCATCATGATATCTGTTGTTTTTAGAATGATTCGATTAATGAAAATAATTATTTATGAAGAATTTATATTTTAGTAAAAACAAAAGAATATTTATACTAACCTTACAAATAACACTTTTTATGTTTACAAAATTTTATGCACAGAAAACAAATGTTTTTCATAAAGTAGATAAAAGTGAAATTTATAGCTATACATTAAAAAATTCATTAGGAACTGAAATAACAATTCTTAACTATGGAGGAATTATAACTTCTTTAAAAATAGCAGATAGAAACAATCAATTTAAAGATGTTGTTTTAGGATTTGACTCTATTTCTCAATATTTAAAAAACGCACCTTATTTTGGCGCTATAATAGGTAGGTACGCCAATAGAGTTGCTAAAGGAAAATTCACTTTAGATGATAAGGATTATGTTTTAGCTAAAAACAACGGGAAAAATCACCTTCATGGCGGAGAAAAAGGATTTGACAAAGTATTTTGGAATGTTATTAATAAAAAAGACGAACTATCCTCTTCCTTAATATTAACATACTTAAGTAAAGATATGGAAGAAGGATATCCTGGAAATTTAAATATTAAAGTCACATACACTTTAACAACTGACAATACATTAAAAGTAGATTATGAAGCTGAAACTGACAAGAAAACAATAATAAACCTGACTCAACATTCCTATTTTAATTTATCGGGAGATTTTAATTCTAACATATTAGACCATCAAGTTTATATTAATGCTAACAACTATTTACCAGTTGATGATGGCTTAATTCCCACTGGTGAAGTTCGTAAAGTTTCAAATACTCCTTTTAACTTTTTATCACCCAAAAGAATAGGAGATGACATTCAGGAATATAATGATCAGTTAATTAATGGCAATGGATATGATCATTCATGGATTATTAACAATTACAAAAAACAAATACAGTTAGTAGCAAGTGCTTATCATCAAATTAGTGGTAGGTTTTTAGAAGTATTTTCTGATCAACCAGCAATTCAGTTTTATACAGGTAATTTTTTGAATTCTTCTAAATCTAAAAAAGGTGGTGGTGTCCAATTAAAACAAAGTGGATTTTGTCTTGAAACGCAACATTATCCAGACTCTCCTAATCAAAAAAGTTTTCCATCAGTAATTTTATATCCTGGTGAAAAATATAAATCCACTACTCTTTTCAAGTTTTCAACAAAATAGTTTAATTATAAATCAATATTAATGATAGAACAACATCATTTAAGAGGGCAAATAGATCATTTTTTTCATTATATGTCCTTAAGATTAATAAATGAATATTTTAAATTAGACAGATACCTAAAATATATTATATGAAAAAAAGATTTATTTTTTTATTTTTCAGTTTTTTCTTTGTTTCTTTTTTAATTGGATGTAACCAGAGTAATGAGTCTCAGCCAAATATCGTGTTAATAATGATTGATGATTTGAATGATTATCCTGAAGGATTTAACGGTCATCCTCAAGCAATAACTCCAAATATTAAAAAACTAGCCCAATCTGGTGTTTCATTTCAACAAGCCTATTCAAATAACCCTATGTGTGGACCATCTAGATCAAGTATGCTGACAGGAGTTTATCCGCATAATTCTTCTAATTTCTGGCAAGAATCATGGCTTAAAAACAATGTGTTAATTAACACAAAGACCATAATGGAAAAATTCAAAGAAAACAACTATAATGTCATTGGAAGCGGGAAAATCATGCATGTAAATAAGCTAGATATGTGGACTGAATTTGAACATGCCGCTGATTATGGACCAGTTGCTTATAAAGGTAAACATAAGAAAGGAAAAAGAGGGATTTCACATCCTGATGTTCCTAAACCATATAGAGTGAATACAGTAGTTGATGGATTGAATATGGCAGGAGGTCAAATCGATGGATCTTACGGTCCGTTAAAAAACATTAATGGACAGAAAATAGATGGAGAAAAAATTTCTTGGGCTTATGGTGGCTCCAGGAATTATAAAGAATTTAAATATATTAATGAAAAAAATAGAGATCTTACACCAGATGAAATTAATGCAGTATGGGCAGAAAATAAATTATTGGAATTATCTGAATCAAACGATGAAAAGCCTTTCTTTTTAGCAGTTGGTTTTTTAAGACCACATACTCCTTTAATCGTTCCACAAAAATATTTTGACATGTACCCTCTTGAAGATGTTCAATTGGCAAATATTAAAAAAGATGACAAAGATGATACATTTTTGCATTATGTTGATCAATTTGAAACTAAAGCAAGAAGAACAAGATCTATTGAAATGTTTAAAAATTTAAGAACTTCATATAAAGATAAAGATGAAGGATTAAGGAGGTTTACACAAGCTTATTTAGCTTGTGTTGCTGCAGTTGACGATAATGTAGGGCAGGTAATGAATGCGATAAATAATTCATCTCTAAAAGATAATACAATAGTTGTTTTAGTTAGTGATCATGGTTGGACAATGGGAGAAAAAGATCATGTATATAAAAACTCATTATGGGAAGAAAGTACAAGAATTCCTATGAGCATTAGAGTTCCTGGTCTAACCAAATCTAATTCTAAAGTTCAACATCCAGTATCTTTAATTGATATTTACCCTACTCTTTTGGATTTAACAGGAATTGATAATAATACAACAAAAAACGAATTTGGAAAACCATTAGATGGCCATAGTCTAAGGCCATTTTTAGAAAACCCTAACACAGAGAATTGGACTGGACCTAAAGCTGCACTAAGTGTTGTATATAGTTCTAATAAAAACAAAGACATCCCCTCAAATCATCACTATTCTGTAAGATCCAAAGATTGGCGCTACATAATCTATGATTCTGGAAAAGAAGAATTATACAACAACAACATTGATCCTAAAGAATGGGATAATCTATTATTTAATAGATCACATCCAAAAAGAGATGAAATGGTAGTTCTTCTGAAAGAAATGACCTATCCCGTGATTCCAAATGGGTTAAAACTTGTTAATAAACATTAAAATAATGAATAAATTATATACTACTATTTTTCTTTTCTTATTTATAAATGTTAATTCTCAAGATCTAAATATTCCTTTAATTTTTGGCGACAACATGGTTTTACAACAAAATTCAAGTGTTCCTATATGGGGGTGGTCTAAAAAAAATAAACAGGTCAGCATTAATGTTAGTTGGAATGACAAATTATATAGTGCTAAAAGTGACGTTAATGGAAAATGGATGATAAACATTGAAACACCAGAATACGGAGGACCCTATGAGTTTTCTGTTAATTCTATAAAACAAGTAGTAAGTTTTAAAAATATTCTTATTGGTGAAGTTTGGATTGCATCTGGTCAATCAAATATGCAAATGATTCTTGCTGGTGGTGGTCGAGAACCTGTGTTAAGATCACTAGATATGATAGCTCAAGCTAAAAATTCAAATATTCGTCTTTTTTCTGTTAAACGTACAAGTAGTGATAAGCCTACAAAAAACATAAATGGTAAATGGCTTGTTTCTAATCCAACTAATGCAGCTGAATTTAGTGCTGTAGCATATTCTTTTGCTGATTATCTAAATAAGGTGTTAGGTATTCCTATTGGCATAATTAATACTTCATGGGGAGGATCTCCTGCTGAAGCTTGGACAGATAATAAAACTTTACTCGAAAATTTCCAAAAATCTGAAATCAGAAATAACCACAAGGATAAAGCTATTCACCATAATCCCTCTAGCCTTTTTAATGCTATGATTAACCCTTTGATCCCTTTTAAAATTAGAGGAGCTATTTGGTATCAAGGGGAGTCTAATGTTGGTAGAGCTAACAATTATACTAAGCTTATGAATAATATGATTGATGGATGGAGGTCACAATGGAATCAAGGTTCTTTTCCTTTTTATTTTGTTCAAATTGCTCCTAATGGTTCCGGAGGAAAAACAAATAAATCAAGTCAAGCTTATTTAAGAGAAGCTCAATTAATGACCATGTTACAAACAGAAAACACAGGAATGGCAGTAACATTAGATATAGGAAGTGAATATACTGTTCATCCACCTGAAAAAATACTTGTGGGTAAAAGACTTGCGTATTGGGCTTTGGCTAAAGATTATAATTTGGGAGGTATTTCATTTTCCGGTCCGGTGTATAAATCTTTAGATATTAAAGGGCATAAGGTTATTGTTAATTTTGATTATGCTCAAAACGGAATCACTAGTTATAATAAACCTATTGTTAGTTTTGAAATTGCAGGTTCTAATAAGGTCTTTTATAAAGCTAATGCTAAAGTCATAAGGGGTTATGGATCAAATAGATCTAAGTTAGAGGTTTCAAGTGATAGTGTTAATAATCCAGAAGCAGTGAGATATGGATGGAAAAATTTTTTAAAAGGAAATCTTTATAATACTCAAGGTTTACCTGCTTCATCTTTTAGATCAGACAGTTGGTAATATGTTTTTAAATTATGTTCTTTACAAATTATTTAATTTAGAGTTATCAATGAAATATTTTATTTAATTATAAAAAACAAATTCTTTCATAAAGTTAATAAACAAAATATAACGGATTGTTGTTTACAAACTTTATTATATTGCAAATAAATGAAATGAAAAAAATTATATTAATTTTTCTTATTCTTCCATCAATTATAATGGCTCAAGAGCCACCTAAAAAAGTAACTGTTATAAAATCAAATCAACAAATAGAAGATTTTACAAGTTCAATAGGAAACAATGAATTAAAAATTGATTTTTTAGATTTTATAATATTTCCAGCTCTAACCATTGGTTATGAAAAAACAAACAACTCTTCTTCTGGATTCGGAGCAACTCTTTTTTTAAATCTTGGAGGTAAGGACACTATAGGAGATGAGTACAGTGACAAATTTGCTTTAACACCATATTACAGATTCTATTTTTTACAATCTGAAGATTTTGGCGGTTACGGGATATTTGCTGAAATATTTACAAAATTTTCTTCTGGTGAATATGAAGGCTATAATTTAGGAGGTTCAATTAAAAAAATAAACTATTTTGATATTGCACCAGGCTTAGCTGTTGGTAGAAAATGGATCAATAGGAAGGGGTTTACGTTTGAATTATTATTTGGAGTTGGTAGAAATTTATTACATAATTCAGATGATGAAGATTCTAGTGGCAGAACTGCTGGAACAGTTAGAGCAGGTGTCTCAATAGGAAAAAGGTTTTAAAACTAATAAATACAAGACTTTCCTTGTTCTATGTTTGTTGATTTCCATTTTAAATTACCTGCCTTTTCAGCCTCACAAGAATTAGAGTAAACTATATCGTTACAGGCACATACTGGGTCATAAATTTTAGTACAAATCACATCAGGCGTAGGTGAAACATAACACCCACCTAAAATTTCTTCGCCATCAGCACACGAAATAATAAAAAGAAATAGTAATAAATAAATATATTTCATAGACAGACTAGTTGCAATTGGCTTGGTATTTATCCCAATTTTTATTTGTTGAAGTGTTTGGAAAATAATAGCAAGTTTGATTGCCATTTGAAAATGTGAGATTTTTCCAAAAACCAGTAGGTATATGAACACCAGAAGATCTAATAATATGGTTTTGAGCAAAAACTAAATCTATTCTAACACTAATGGTTCCTTGAGATTTAGACCAATCTCTTATCTGTTGCTCTAATTGCGCCCACTCTCCCCTATTTAAATCATCAATTTGCATAGCACAATTAACAAATGAGAAAGTCTTACTTAAATTATCTTCAGAATCACTAAATGTAGCTGCTGGAGCTAAATGACCTTTATCCCATTCGTTTTTATAATAATCTGCATCATTAGAAGTAATTACACCAGGTTCCAAATAAAAGTCTTTATTTCCTCTATCCACATTTTTTGGTCTATTAGAAACCTTGTATTCAATCCAATTAGGTTGCTCGTATATTTCATTATAAGAAACCTTGTAAATTTCTTTATCAATCATCACACTATTTCGTAGGCCAGAAAATGGCTCATCATTTTCATCTTCTTTACATGAAAAAAGAAATAAAAATGATAATATTAAAATGTGTTTTTTAATCATTTAAAAAAATATGAATAGTTTGATAAAGTTATTAAATTGCTTGTGAATGAGAAAATGGATAAATAACATAGGGCCTGGACCGTTAATAGCCGCTGCTTTTATAGGACCCGGAACCGTTACTTTATGTAGTATTGCTGGACTTGATTTTGGGTTTTCTCTTCTTTGGACTCTAGTTCTTTCAATAATAGCAACAATAGTTCTTCAAGAAATGTCTGCTAGACTAGGAATTATTTCTAAAAAAAGTCTTTCAGAAGTTATTAGAGATGAGATAGAAAGTCCTATTCTTAAAAATATTGTAATAACATTAATTTTATTAGCTATTGTTATTGGAAATGCTGCCTATGAAGCAGGAAATATAAGTGGAGGAGTTTTAGGATTAGAAGCTGTTTTTGGAGAAAAATATTTACACATATTAGATATTAATATTAATTTCTACAGTGTACTTTTAGGATTAATAGCTTTTAGCTTGTTGTTTTTAGGAAATTACAAGGTTTTAGAAAAATCTTTAATATTTCTAGTAATTATTATGAGTGTTTCATTTATAATAACAGCTATAATTACTAAACCTGATTTTGTTAAATTAATGGAGGGTTTGTTTATTCCTAAATTTCCAAAGGGAAGTTTATTAATTATCATTGGATTGATTGGCACAACAGTTGTCCCTTATAACCTTTTTCTTCATGCTTCTTTAGTTAAAGAAAAATGGAAAAATGTTAGTGATTTAAAGTTTGCTAGAAATGATACTATAATAGCTATAGTACTTGGCGGGATAGTTTCTATGTGTATAGTAATTTCAAGTGCCTCTTTAAACATTGAAAGCATTAATAATGCAGCTGATTTAGCAAGGGGAATTGAACCTCTTTATGGTGTTAATTCTAAATATATATTAGCTATTGGATTATTTTCAGCTGGGATAACCAGTGCAATAACTGCTCCCCTAGCAGCTTCTTATGTAGCAGCAGGATGCATGGGTTGGCCTTTAAAAATGAAAAGTTTAAAGTTCAGAGGGGTTTGGATGTTTATTTTATTAATTGGGGTATTGTCTTCATCATCAGGATTTAAATCCATAGAGATTATAAAATTTGCTCAAGTTGCTAATGGGATTTTACTTCCAGTTATTGCAGGATTCTTAATATGGATAGTAAACAAGGAATCTATTTTAGGAAAATATAAAAATTCTAAGATCCAAAATTCAATTGGCGGAGTCATTCTAGTTATTACAATTTTTCTGGGTTTAAAAAGCATTCTAAAGGTTTTTGAAATATTATAATGAAAGAATTTAAAATAGATATTAACGCTGATGTTGGTGAAGGGATGGGAAACGAAAATGAACTGTTTCCAATGATTTCTTCATGTAATATAGCTTGTGGAGGTCATGCAGGAGATAAAGAAACTATGGCTTCTACAGTGAGTTTAGCAAAAGAATATAACGTTAAAATTGGAGCACATCCTTCATTTGAAGACAGGGAAAATTTTGGAAGAAAAATATTAAAAATTAATAGAGATGAATTATTAAATTCTCTAACAAATCAAGTAGAATCTTTACAAGAAATTTTAAAAAAAGAGAAAATAAAGTTAAATCATATAAAAGCTCACGGAGCACTTTATAATCTTTCGGCTTATGACAAGGAATCTGCAAAAAGTATAATTGATTTAGCAAAAAGTATCAACACTAAATTATATGTCCCCTACTCTACGCTTATTTCTAAAATGGCTATAGAAGAAGGTGTGGAAATATGTAATGAATTGTTTATTGATAGAAATTATAATTCAGATTTAACTTTAGTTTCAAGAGAAAACCCTAATGCTTTAATAAAAGATTCGAAAACAATGTTTCAGCACGTAAATAAAATTATTAATGATAAAATTATAACTACGATTGATAATAAAAATATACCTATTGAGTTTGATACTTTATGTATTCACGGAGACAGCCCAAATGCTATTGAACTAATAAAAAATTTACATTATAAATTAAAAAATATTGGAATAAAAATTATATAAAATTTGAAATCATTTGATTTAAAATATAAAAGATTTGGAGAGAGATCTATTTTAATAGAATGGCCATCAATAATAGATGAAAGTGTTTTAAAAAACATATTATTATTTAAATTGGAAATTGAAAAAAAATGTCTTGACATAAATATCTATGTCAAAACATCTTACAGCTCTTTGTTGGTCACTTATTCCAAAAAATTAAATGATTCAAGTAAAGTTTCTGAATTAAAAAATATATATAAAAAGATTAGATCTAATAAAAAACAAATTTTTAATAAATGGGTGATACCAGTATGTTATGATATTAGCTTTGGAAAAGATTTAGTTTTTTTAGAAAAAAGTCTTTCAATTAAAAAAGAAGAAATAATTTCTTTACACGCCTCTAAAGAATATAGGGTTTACAACATAGGTTTTCTCCCTGGGTTTTTATATTTGGGTGGAATGGACAAAAAGATCCATCATCCACGTAAAGAAGAACCCCGCTTTAATGTTCAAAAAGGAGCAGTTGGAATAGGAGGCTCTCAAACTGGAATATATCCAAATAAAAGTCCTGGAGGGTGGCATATTATTGGAAAAACCCCAATAAATTTATTTGATATTGAAAAAGCTTCTCCATGTTTAATTAATTCTGGCGACAAAATAAAATTCGTTTCTATTTCTTTAGAGCAATACCAACTAATATCTGTTCAGTTAGAATCAAACATTTATGAATTAGAAAAAACTTTAACAAATGATTAAAGTTATTAAGTCAGGTTTATACTCAACAATACAAGATCTGGGCAGGTTTGGTTTTGAAAACTATGGCGTACCTATTTCGGGGTCGATGGATCAGTTTTCATCAATTATTTCTAATAAATTATTAGGGAATAACGACAATGATGCTGTAATGGAAATTACAATGACAGGACCAGTTTTAAAATTCTTAGAAAAAACAAAAATAAGTATAACAGGAGCAGACATTAGTCCATCTATAAATGATAATCCTGTTAAACTAAATATAGTACATAATATTAATAAAGGAGATTTTCTGTCATTTGGAAAACTTAAATATGGAATACGTTCTTACTTAAGCGTTATAGGTGGATTTTTAACAAAAGAAGTTATGGGTAGTAAAAGTATGTATCCTAATGTTACTAAGTCATTTAGAATAACCAATGGAGAGTATTTAAAAATCAAATCATTAAATAAAATAAATACTGATTCTAAAATAACTCACCTTGATTATTTAGAACATTTCAAAAGCAATAAAATAAAAGTATATAAAGGGCCTGAATTTGATAGATTATCAAACAATCAAAAAAATGATATTTTCAAAAAACAATTTACTATTTCAAACGATAACAATAGAATGGCTTTTCAGTTAAATGAAAGCTTTAAAAATCAATTAAAACCCATAATCACATCTTTAGTAATGCAAGGAACAGTTCAACTAACAACTTCTGGAAAATTAATAATATTAATGAGAGACAATCAAACATGCGGAGG
>TARA_B110000263_G_scaffold63350_1_pt1 | contig 12232 bp, 8 predicted proteins | sample TARA_B110000263 | Tara Oceans TARA_B110000263 (sample SAMEA4397730) | marine metagenome | biome: Polar Biome; feature: [MES] marine water layer (ENVO:01000295) within the mesopelagic zone...; material: water (ENVO:00002006), including particulate matter (ENVO:01000060) such as......
AATCAGTGGCTGAGCCTCCGCCTTGAGCGCAACGATTAAACACTGTAGCATAATGGTTACCTTTTAGGCACCCCTAACTGCAGGAATTTTTTCTCTCTAAGTCTATGTTTCTTTATCCACGCCTCTATACCTCGAGGCTCATTTTTAGCAGAAAAATTTAGAAACCACTTTGCACTTGGAAGGTTCAATTTCTTTCCATGAGGCTTGTGATAATATTCCCCGGATTGATTGCCCTGATCCAAAATCCTCATATCCGCAAGAACCGATTCCACTATTAGCTCACGATTAATATAGTTTAAACCTTTAAGCTTATACTTTACAATATTACGACCAAATCTCGAGCCAATATTATTTAAGATTATACCACTAATTGTCAATAAGGCACCTACGCCTCCATACCTAAAGAAATATGTTGGATCACCAATGACTGCGGGTATTAGGCTGGAGCCTAGTATCCATTGACCAGAGAACCAAAAAATATTGCCGATTGGCTTATAAGATTTCTGAGCATATTTTATTTTCTCAAGCGACTTAAGCGGAAGGACTTTTTTGATAAGGGTACCGTCTTTAATAACAATACTTCCATTTTCTATATTGAACACTTTATTTATTGTGATTTTTTTACCTCTTTTAGGATAAAGAGAAATTTTTTGAGCACTAATCTCAGAAAAAAAAACAAATAAAAGTCCTATCCCTATTAATTTTTTCATTTTATCTATTAATCTAGGCCCTAAATCTAAAACAATAGTTTTTCTAAGGCATAAATAAGTTTATCAATGTCGCTTCTATTATTATAACACTGAACAGACACTCTAATAAAGTTCTGATCTCCCCAAGCAAATATCGGTACCTCTATTAAATATTCTTTCCAAAGACTATGCTTAAGTGTTTCTGGCGTCCTACTTGGCAGAGGATGACTCACCATTTGCCCGACCCATTCTTCGCCAATAAAGATAGACTCTGTTTCTAATAACGATTTCAGCTTCTGAGATGTCTCTAAAACAATTTCTTTGCTTATTATTTGTCGTTTTTTCCACTCATCGCTTTGTACAAATTTTATAGCTGATGGTATAGATAAAAATGCACTCATATCTCTTGTTCCTTGCCACTGAAAATCCATTAAAAACTGAGTAGGCCCAGGATCTTCTCCCTCTTCTCCCCAGCTGATGGTTTGTGGTATCAGACTATCTTGCAACTCTTGCCGAACATATAAAAAAGAAGTTCCTTTTGGACCACAAAGCCATTTGTGACAGGCTCCAGTGTAATAGTCACAGTCTATCTTATTTAAATCTAGGCCTATGTGCCCAGGTACATGAGCCCCATCAACAATGGTTATAATTCCTGATTTTTTTGCGAGTTTACAAATTTCATCAACCGGGAATATTAATGCAGTCTTACTAGTTATGTGAGATATGAAAATAACTTTGGTATTTTTATTTACCCCTGACCAGAACTGATCAATAAAATTTCTTTTTGTTTTTACAGGCATTACTATTTCTTTTTGGACAATTTTAAATTTATTTTTTTTTGAAGCCAATTTCCATGCACGCACAAGAGCACCATACTCATGTTGGGTCATTAATACTTCATCTCCATATGAAATTTCTAGATTATCTATAATATTATTTACTGCGGTTGTCGGATTTGGAAATAATAAAATATCTTTCTCTGAACAGTTAATATACTCGCCTAAGCATTCTCTAGTATATTTTAAAGCTTTCCATAAATGATCTGTCAAAAACTGGACAGGCTGCTGTTCTAATTGTTTTTGCCAGTTCTGATAATCTTGAAACACTGAAGACGGACACGCACCATAAGATCCGTGATTTAAAAATGTAGTCTGCGGATCTAATAAAAAAAGATTTTTCAATTTATTCTCCTGATCCTACTATGATATAACTAATCTCTTTAAAATGACCAAATTTTTGGAATAATGATCACGGCAGATATGAATAATATAATAGACAATGGCAAACCAACACGAATATAATCACTGAACTTGTAACCTCCAGGACCATAAACCATTAGATTCGTCTGATATCCAATAGGCGTTATGAATGATGCACTTGAGGCAAAAGCGACTGCAAAAACGAAAGGCCTAGTCTCTAAACCTAATTGGCCTGATACTGCAATAGCTATTGGTACCATTATTATCGCGGTGGCAACATTCGATGATATCTCAGTCAATATCATTGTAATAAAATAAATAGTTGCAAGCAAGACATATGGCTGCCAATACGATGAAAATAAATAAATAAATCGTGAAATATTATCCCCAATCCAATCTGCCGTCCCAGTTGTTTGAATGACGATACCAATAGGTATTAATGCGGCGATTAGAACAATTACTTGCCAGTGAATAGATTGATAGCTTTCTTGAGCGGTAATAATTTTCAAGGATAATAATATAACAACGCCGACAAACGCACCTTTCATTATGGGAATATATCCAACTGCTGCAAAAAATATAGAAATCAGAACAACATATATACTGACCCACCAGAATCTATCTTTCTGTAGCCTAGCCTCTACCTTTCCTAAAACAATAAAGTCCCCACGATCGGATAAACTTGAAATCTTTTTTTTAGGGCCATATACTAGTAGTGTGTCAAACGCATGTAACTTCATGTGTGCTATCTTTTTCCTAAAAATACCTCCTTCACGACGTATTGCTAATATAAACGCACCATATACCTGACGAAAATTCGTTGACATTAAACTTTTTCCCACTAGATCTGAGTCATTAGTTAGCAAACACTCTACGAGTTCATTATCCTCATGCTCTAACTCAGACTGTGTTAATTTTTCATCAGTTAAAAGAGTAATCCCCTCTACCTCTTTCATCCTAATAAAATTATCTAAAGTTCCTCTAACAAAAAGTATATCCCCCTCCTTTAGTACCGTTCTTCGAATATTATTTACAATATGTATTTTATTTCTGATAATATCCAAAACAGTAACATCATAATTATGATTTATTGATCTGTCTAGACAGGACTTACCCACCAACGCAGACTCTTTTTTTATTTTCATTTCAGTTAAATACCCACCAAGATGGTAACTTTTTGTCAGACTTGATGTAACAGTCCTTGAAGGGATTAGCCTTGGCGCAATCAGTAAAAGGTATATCGTACCGATAACTAGAATGATAATTCCATATTTAGCAAACTCAAACATGCTTAGCGGTTGCACTCCCTCATAACTCGTGTAAATAGAGTTAACTAACAAATTAGTAGAAGTACCAACAAGAGTAAGCGTCCCACCTAATATAGCCGCATAGCTAAGTGGTATAAGCATCTTTGAAGGACTCAATCGATACCTGTGCGCGAGACGAATGGTCACTGGCATAAAAATTGCAACTATAGCCGTATTATTTATAAGAGCGGATGCAACACTTATGGTAAAATAGTATGCAGCCATGCCCAAGCTTCTTGAAGATTTTAATAACCGATTTATATTGACAACTAAATATTCTAGTAGACCGGTTTTTTGAACTGCACTACTTAAGATAAAAAGTAATGCTATAGTAATTACCGCTGGGTTTGAAAAACCAGAGACAGCTTCATTAGGCGATAAATAACCTAAACAAAAATAACATGAAAGGATTATTAAGGCAGTGACATCTATTGTAAAATATTCTGAAAGAAATAAAACAAATCCAAAAAAAAGGATTGCAAGAACAATGATTATATCAATATTCATAAATTAGTATCCGTTATCGCTAATAGTAATTTTAACAGAATGGGTGCTGTTCAATTTCATTTTTTGGTTTTGAAATATTACTGCTATCTGTTCTATCTACTTTAAGGATTGAATCAACTATCGTATCAATCACTACTTTTGTTTTAATATTATTTAATACTGCTATAACAAATATACCATATTCTGGGTCAGACATAACCTCTTCCCACTCATCAAAAAGTGTTGTGCTATCTAAAAATTTATCAACATCGCTCTCAATGTTTAAGGCCTCAGAAACTTTTTCTTGAAGAGAAAATATTCTATTTTCAATTTCTTTTCTATTACTAATATTATTCATTACAGGCCCAAGACTAAACTCTCATCAACATTATCCAATTGATTTGATGCAACATGCTCTCTGGCATAGGTTTTATAAACTCTAGACTGAACAAAAATCTCAAATAAATCTTCATCAATATGGAAATCATTTTTCATAAACCCCATTATTCTCATCGCCTGAGATAATTTTTTTCCTTCTTTATAGGGCCTGTCTGCTGCCGTTAGAGCCTCATAAATATCTGCAATTGCCATAATCTTTGCTTGCGCGGACATTTGGTCACCTTTGAGCCCTTTTGGATATCCCGTCCCATCCATTTTTTCATGATGCCCGCCTGCAAATTCAGGGATGTTTTTTAAATTTTTGGGGTAGGGCAATTGTTCGAGCATATCAATCGTGATTGAAATATGATCATTAATAATATCTCTCTCTTCAGGCAGAAGGGTTCCCTTAGCTATGTTTAGGTTATTAACCTCATTATCAGTTAAAATGTTTTGCTCAATATTATTTAGCACTACTTTGTTTTTAGATATTGATAATATTTTATCCTGTAACTCTGGCTTCATAAACTCTCCGCCTATATTACAAGACTCTATAAATTTTATGTTATCATCAATATTTTTGATGGAATCATGATAGGTTTTATCAAATTCAGGCAATGATCCATTAATTTGTCGCTTTAAAAACTCTATCTCTGCATCCCGTTTTAAGATTTCCATCCTCGTCTTAATTAGTTCAATCCTATCAAATATAGTTTCTAACTTGGTCCCTTTATCAACAACATGCGGAGGTGTAGCAACCTTCCCACAATCATGTAACCATGATGCGATATATAGCTCGTATCGTTCTTCTTCGTTCATACTGAAGTCTTTGTATTTTCCTGAAGAAACTTTTGCTACTTCATCCGCAAGCATCATGGTGATTACAGGTACTCGAGAACAGTGCCCGCCAGTATATTCAGATTTTTTATCAATCGCCGTAGCAATAAGCTGTATGAAAGCTTCAAACAGTGTTTTTAGTTCTCCTACCAATTTTTTATTGGTAAGCGCAACCGCACCTTGCGAGGCTAGTGACTCAACCTGTTCTTGCATATCATGGTCAAAGGATATTACATCACCGTTCCCATCTCTTGCGTTTATTAATTGCATGACACCTATGATTTCGTCTTCATGGTTTTTTAACGGTACTGTCAAGAATGATTTCGAGTGGTAGCCTGTTTTAGCATCATACGATTTTGTACCACTGAAATCGAAACCCTCTTCCGCATATGCATCATCAATATTGACTACCTCGCCTGTGAGCGCAACATACGCAGATACATTGCTCTGGTTTGGGGTTGCATCATCTAGCCAAAGCTTAACTGCATCAAAAGGGATATCAGTATTAGAAGTACCACCCATTATCGTTTTCATCGAATCGTTGCGTAATATTTCAAACTTTAGGTTTCCATCACTATCTTTACTATATAGAGTCCGGCCATCTGCATTTGTTATGTTTTTTGCCTCTTCTAATATCATTTCAAATAATTTATTAGTATCAGACTCTGTAGATAGTGCTATACCTATTTCACTTAATCTATGGATTCTATTTTCGAGACTTTTTATCTTTTGTTTGTCATTCATATTATTGATTTTTTAGTAGTAAAATTTCAGAAGCTTAATGAATGTACATAATTGGTTTATATCCGGCAATGCTTGTTTCATTTAAAATATTCAATATAGATAAATAATTATGAATGATTTTAATAATAAAATATCCGATCTTTTTAATGATACTGAAAACGGTAATATTAATTATAGCGATCTGCAGGATGTTTTAAATAAAATATTAGAAGGGCAAGAAGCTAAAGAAAATGTTTATTTGTTTTTAGACCTGCTGCATCAATCAAGTATTTCAAAATTAATCGTAGAGAATAATGGAAGTGATTATTGGTCACTAAAAATTGCTTACCTAATTGAAAAATATAATTTTCACGTAGGAGAGTTATTGTGGCAAAGGGTAAGTACTTACAAAGAAAAAGCTCTTTTTATCAGTATAGATGGAGAACATAAAAAAACCATAACATACAATAAGTTTTGGAACGATCTTATTTTAGTTTTCAAAGCTTTGGTATCGCTATCTGATAGTGATACCAAAGTAATCGGGGTACTTTCATTCAATCAATATAATAGTGTCCTTATTGATGTTTGCTGTCTGGCATTCGGCATTAGAGTTATTCCTATCCCCCTTAATTCTACTAGTGATCACCTATCTTACATAATCGAAGAAGCCGAGATAACGCATCTGTTTATTGGCGGAGAAAAAAGTGCTCAACTGTGGAATGCAGTCCACAAAAATCATATGATAGAGGTAGTAGATATCAATGATATAGGGTCGATCAAAGGTAAAACAATATTCTGGGAAGAATTTCAAGATTTAGGCGAAAAAAATAATACTGATAATCATGATTTAGTTTTACCTCGACAGGATATGAGTTGGACATCAACAATTATGTATACATCTGGATCAATGAGTAACCCGAAAGGGGTAAAGTTTAATCAGATAAACATAGTATCTAAGCGGTTTGCTAGAGCACTAGCTCTGCCCGATATTAATTCATCTGATATTTTTCTATGTTATTTACCTCTTTTCCATACTTTTGGAAGATATTTCGAACTTCTCGGATCAATTTTTTGGGGAGCAACATATGCCTTTGCCGAGGCCCCATCCTTCAATTCATTATTAAAAGATTTTCGGCTTATATCTCCAAGTATTTTTATCAGTATTCCAAAAAGATGGGTTCAGCTATATGACCTTATGAATGAGACCATGGATTTAGATCTCTCATCAGAAGAATCTATTGAAAATAAGATAAACGAAATTACTGGCGGTAATTTAACCTGGGGTCTATCTGCAGCGGGCTATCTAGACCCAGATATTTTTAAATTTTTTCATAATAATAATATAGACCTTATTAGTGGATACGGCATGACAGAAGCCACTGGTGGAATCACGATGACACCACCAAAAGGATATGTTTTTAACTCTGTTGGGAAAGCTCTGCCTGGTATCGAGCTTAAGCTTGCAGAGGATGGGGAATTATGTATGAAGGGCCCCTATGTTTCAAACGGATTTTTCAAAATTAAAAACTCTGATTCATTTAAAGATGGGTGGTTTCATAGTGGCGATATTTTTGAACAAAAAGATGAACATTATTTTATCCTTGATAGAAAAAAAGATATTTATAAAAATAGTAGAGGCCAAACAATTGCTCCTCAAAAAATTGAAAATCTTTTCCAAGATTTTGATTTAGTTAAATCTGTCTTCTTAGTCGGTGACGGTAAAGAGTATAACACTGTTCTAATATATCCAAATAAAGAAAACAACCAGTTTAATATATCAAGAATAAAAGACAATGAGATTCACGAGGTGTTTAGTGCCATGTTAATCTCGGTCAATGGCTTTCTGTCTCCCTTTGAACGCATAATCAATTTCTGCGTAATTGATCGTGATTTTAGTATTGATAATAATGAACTGACTCAGAAAGGAACGTATAAGAGAAATAATATCCTAAATAACTTTGAGTCAGAAATTGATCTGATGTATAAAAAAGAATATGTTAGTTTGCATATTGAGGATAAAGAAGTTAGGATTCCTAACTGGCTGATTAGAGAAATTGGAACTATAAAATCCAATATTAAATGGAACGGGCAAGAAGTTTTAATTAATGATAAAAATAAGTTACTTGTACTAAAATGGGAAAATGAGAATATCAATATCGGGAATTTTTCCTATAAAATTGAGTCGCAAGTATTTGATTTAGCATCGTTTATTAAATCTCCAAAACTTTGGCTTGGGAATCAGGCATTTATTGACTTTTGTTCGTCAACGTGTTTTAGGATTAAAGAGGCCATTACATACTCCGACATTAATATAAGAATTGATAAAAGTACGTTTCGACAGGATATCGACCAAGAGTCAGACCAATTTGAATCTGATTTACAATTAGAGAATTTGCACCAAGGATTAAAACTATATTTATCAAATGATTTATCATTCTATAATTATTTAAATAATATTATCAGCCAAAATAATATTGAATGGACCGATGTCTTTATTGACACATTTATTCAATATCACGAACACCCAGATCCATTATTTCGAATAAAACTATTAGAAACCATATCTCCTATTCTATCTGATCACTTTTTTGTCAACCAACTAAAATCAAACTATAGATACTTAAAGAAAAATACAAAAAACGAAAAATTTAATTTCGATGTAGCAAGACTGTCGAGTGAACAGTATTCGCTAATCATTGACATACTCAAAACCATGCATATTAATATCGATGATGCCGATGATATTGATATGAGTTTTATTCAAGATATCCTATTTATTATATGTGAATACGGAAAAATTCATCCTACTAAATTTATTTCAGTCAGATCAGAATTGATCTGGTGGCAACTTTCTAATTCACCTACACAAATTCGATCTACGGCTCAAAAAGAATATTATAATCTAATAAATGGCTTTAGGCAGTGGATCGGTCCGAATATCTCGTTAACTATAGACAGAGAAACAAAAGAAGAATATACATGGATCGATGTCATAACATTCGACGATAACGTAAGAGATAAACATAAAGATATTCTTTTAAATTCAATTACAAATACAGCATTAATCAAAGAGGCTATTTTTTTATTTTCCAGTGATACAATTTTACATCTTGCAGATATACAAAGGAATGGAATATGGATAAAAAACATATCTACAAAGAATGGGAAAAGTTCATTTAGAGTATTAGTGAGAACATTAAATCTCGGCACCTATAATATTGTCTTAAATCTAAATCAAGATCTTAAGCGTGATTTTTTTGAAGATGAAATACGTTGGTTAATTCTTATGGGTTCAGGTTCCGGCCAAAATCAGTTAGTCGAAAGATTTGGTGGCTATTGGCCAGAAGAGGCAATATATACCGAAGAATATATTTCAGATGAAACAGTTGGAATCTATTTAGATAGAAACAAAAAAGAGATCAACGATAATAGCAAGAGGGATCGATGGCAAATGAGGTGGCTCCATTATATATGGAATGGAGTTCAAGCATATATAGAATTTTGGCACCGAACGAATAGTAATCTAGCGATAGATCCTCCTGTACCAGATAACCTAATTATTCCACAGCATGATTACACTACTGGGACACGTATAATATCAATATCAGAAAGAAAAAAAGTTGATTCTATCGGACAATTTTATTTAGACCTTTATATTAATTACATTATAAAAACAGAAATAAAATTTCCTGGTTTAAAACATATGGCAGATTGGGAACTAATTTTCACTGCATCTTTAGAAGCAATGAAAGTAAAAAAAGGAATCCCAATTCTTAGAGAACTGATAGATGACATAAATAAAAATGAGTTTAAAGCCCAGTTCAGAGAGCTAGGCCTAACAGATAATAGAGTTGTAAGTTTTATAGAAGAGTTTAATAATTTTGGGGTCTTAACTAAACCTGTAGTCTTTGCGGCACTTCGATATGAAAGGTGGCTTGATCTAAACCCTGTAGCCACAAATGAGGCAAAAGCATCTATACTCAAAGAACTTCATCATGATTACAATCTAAATGCTCTTTTAGATGAATATCCGGAAACACGTGTTCGTTATTTTATGATGACTTGTCTAAAAGATTCAGGGCCTGAACTCACAAAATACTTTCAATCAATAATTAAGGATATGAGATCAAAAAAACTCAGCCCATGGAACTTGAAAAATAGAATAGAAGACATCTTAGAAAACGCATCAATTAATGATACTGAAAAATTTTTTCTTGCTAGAATGTTGTACCCACATATTGACGCAGCTGACTTTGTTGAACTTGTGAAAACGACTAAAGGAGAGAATCACAATCTAGATCTAGTCTTTAAAACTGAAGACTCAAACGGAAAAATATATTCCATTAGGCCACCTTTTCAACCAAAGGAGATAGCCAGGTTTCAGACAATTATTTCTAAAGAAAACCTATCTGTGACATTTACATCAGACCATGAGTTCCTTATTATCGCTAATGATAGAAATAATGTTGTTGGCGGCCTATACTATAAGATGAAAAATAATATTAGAGTACACCTTGAGTGGGTTGTGATAAGAAAAAAATATCAACGTCTAAAGTTAAGCAAGAGACTTCTGGATGATTTTTTTAACAGAATGATACAAAAAGGAGTGAGTATAGTAACCGTAGGCTTCTACCATGAAAACTTTTTCTATAATCAAGGGTTTAACATTGATCAGAGCTATGGTGGCCTTGTTAAAATACTTGAACAAGAATAATATTATAAATAAAGCATCAGATAGATTATTATCCCTGTAACTGACACATACATCCAGATTGGATATGTTATTCTAGCTATCTTTTTATGCTGTTGAATCTGAACAACCCAACCTCTGTATAAGGTAATCATTGCCAACGGCAATATTGCAGCAGCTAGAATAATATGAGATATCAAAATGGGATAATAGACTGATGCTAATTCACCAGTATATGCTTTTGGCCCACTTTTAAACCAATGGTAAATAACATAACTAACCAAAAATAAAGCAGATGAAAAAAATGCTGTCAGCATTACACTCCTATGCATCTCACGTTTTTTCAGCCTAATAAGTATGTAACCAATAATAAGTAATATTGTTGTGGTAAGATTTAATAAGGCATTAACTAATGGCAAAGAAGATACATCAACAGTACCCTCAATCCCTTCCGGCCTAGGCCCAAGGATTAAGAAAGCTACTGCAAGGCTCAATATAGCAGAGACGATATAAATTATCCTTAACCAAAAACTGTCTTGAATCATAATTAATAATTTAAATCAATGAGAATAACAATTAACAAAAGCGGTAGATAAATAACAGATGCTCTCAATAGCAGTTTTGCATTATTCACAGAAGGGTCTTTTAGCAATGGAATGGCTGATAATAAGTAAACAATACCTAGGGATAAGGCACCCCAAAAATAAATCATTCCCAACGCTCCAGTCACTACAAAGTACAAAGAAACAGGAATCAATAAGAATGCATGCCAAATAATTTGTCTGTTTGTTCTATGACTTTCTTTTTCTATAACGGGCAGCATTTTAAAACCAGCTTTTCTATAATCATTTCTACACATTAAGGCAATCGCATAAAAATGAGGGTGCTGCCATAAAAATAAAATCGAAAATAAGATCCAAGCGTCTGGAGTGAGTTCATTTGAACTTGCGGCCCATCCACCAAGTGCAGGCATAGCACCTGGAATCGCGCCAATGGTTGTATTTAACCAAGTAATCTTTTTTAATGGTGTATAAACAAAAAGGTAAAGAACTATTGTGCCTAGGCCTAGGACAGCTGTCAGCTGATTGACAAACATAAATAATAGAAAAAAACCAACTGTTGATAGCGTAAGGCCAAAGTATAAAGCAGTCTGGTTTGAAATTAAACCTGCAGGTATAGGTCGAGATTTCGTCCTATCCATTAGAATATCCAAATCTTTTTCGATACAATGATTAATAGTACCTGCTCCTCCAGCTAATAGTGCAGTACCAATCATTGTATAAACAAATTTTAGATTATCGACTATTGAACTTTCACCTAGATAATACCCTAGAGCTGTAGAGATTAATATCAGTACCGTTATCCTTGGTTTTGTTAACTCAAAAAAGGCTGCAAGTGTATTCTTTGCTGGAGATGGCTTTCTTTTCATATTTATGATCGTAATTTTTTTAAAAATAAATTCAAATGATTTCTCAATATAGATATGCTCGCATCGTCCGTGCCATTATAATATTGCCTTATATTAGCAGCTTCATCAATTAATATAAACTTAACCGAATGGCCAGCTGGTAGATTATCTGACATAAATAAAAAACCTTCCGTTTTAAGCTTCTTAATTTTTTCCCTATTTGCACGCAAAAACTTCCATCTCGCATCATTAACACCATTTGCCTCAGCATAAATTTTTAATACGTCTTGACTGTCATACTCTGGATCAACAGTTATCGATATAAATTGCAAATCATGATGTAGTCTGTATTGTTTATATAATTTTCTCATGTTGCTTGACATAATTGGACACGGTCCAGGACAACTTGTAAAAATAAAATCTAAAACAGTTATTTTATTCAGTAAACTATCTCTTGTGAAAGATTCACCTTCGTGACTGATCATGCTGAACTCAGGAACGTTTTTTATTACCTC
>TARA_B110000263_G_scaffold126406_1_pt1 | contig 12206 bp, 6 predicted proteins | sample TARA_B110000263 | Tara Oceans TARA_B110000263 (sample SAMEA4397730) | marine metagenome | biome: Polar Biome; feature: [MES] marine water layer (ENVO:01000295) within the mesopelagic zone...; material: water (ENVO:00002006), including particulate matter (ENVO:01000060) such as......
ACGTTTACGACAGATACCACTGGGTATTATCAAGTTGTCACAGCAACGCAGTTTGCCACGAATGTTCAAATGACGATGCCGGTAATTATTGACTCGTTGGGAAACACCGTTTCGACGGCAGCAACGGGAATTGTGGCCGACCGAGAATCGATGACATACAACACGTTACTGCTGCAGTCAGGGACGTACGAAGTAGAAGTCGGTTCATTCAACGGAGCAAACAACCGGATGAAATTGTCCGTGAGCATGCCTGCTGTCACCACTTCCACAGATCTCAATGATCGTGCGGTTGATCTAACAACCGGTGCCGTTTTGCAAAATGAATTAGGGGTAAATGGATTATCTTCTGGGTTATTCCAACAGATGTATGATGTGGATTTAAGCACACCGATCTTCCATCAAGAATTTGATACTAACTTCGATGATAGCCTAACCTCATTGGACCTAAAGACCGTACGTTTCAATGCTGAAAAATCATCGCCGTCGGTTTCTCTTTCGATGAACTCCGTCGCAAGTCACACGCCAGCGTTTGCGCCCGCCGTAACGGCTGATGGTGAACTGGGAGTTGCTGATACTTTTGGAATGTCCATTTACCAGAACCCATTGTCTATGAACGACGTAAATGGGGATTCGCAAGTGACGCCCAATGATGCATTAGTCATTATTAATCATCTCAACTCCGGAGCAACACAACGTCTAGATGCCCTACAACTCGTTGACTCCCTGAACGTGTCTGGATTTATTGACACCAACGGCGATTACAACTCGTCACCGATTGATGTGTTGCAAGTCATCAATCAACTCAATGCTATGACCACCGATGTGGTCGTCGACCAAGGTGCGGAGGGCGAAGGATTTGTTGCAGCGGCTATCCGCGTGCCAATGTTATTACAACGTGCGGATACCGCCACGGATCTACATTTTGAAAGCCTTGATGTAGTAGCTCCTGTCGATGTTGATTTTGGATTTAACCTCAATGAACAGCGCGGTAGTATCACACCAGCAGAAGCAACAGCGACTTGGTCTGCGGAAGTCGATGAACTCTTTGAAGTCGACGAGCTAGACGATCTGCTTGAAGTTTCACAGAATTAGATCGCGGTCAAAGCCACAGGGCCGCGAATGGTCTATAAGTTCGTTAACTTAGGTAATCTGGGAAAAATTTTTCTTTATTAACGATTGAACTTCTTATATCAATTGTACCGATATGGATAGATATACGGATCTATACACTTTCGCCATTTATCGAATATCGGACGAACGATCATGTTCAAACTCAAAACCACGCTATTGTGGTGTGCCGTCGCGTTCACTTGTTCTAGTGTTGCAGCGCAATTTAGCCAGCCTGGATACCCTCAGCAATTTGCGGCATCACCGTATCCAGCAGCGCCTACGGCGGAGAATCAACTCGTTACGTTCCAAGACTCTGCGTTACAGCATTTACGCAACGTAGAGAACTACGGCAACCGCGCGAGTCGATCCATTGAAAACACTGGCATTTCATTTAGAGGCTGGGTAACGCATGGTTATACCGGAAGCCCTAGCGAACCAGTCAACGGATCGAATTTGCCGACAGGCTTCAACGACCAGGCCAACAAATACTTGATGAACCAACTGTATATAATCGCGGAAACGGATTTGGCGCCGGCGAAAGAGGACTGGAGTGCCAACGCACGCTTGGACATTCTTTACGGCTCTGACTATTTTTACACGATGGCCCAAGGATTGGAGACCAATCGAGACGGCACTCCGCATTGGAACAGCAGCAACGGTCCGCGAATCAACTCAGCAGGATCTGCCTCGTTATATGGACTAGCGATGCCTCAATTCTACATTGATGCTGAAACTCCCATTGCCGGCGGCTTAGGAATTAAAGCGGGGCATTTCTACTCACCGTTAAGTGGTGAATCGGTTATGTCAGCCTCGAACTTTTTCTCTTCACATTCACTGGGAATGTTATTCGGCACACCCCGTACCCACACTGGCTTGGTGGCAACAAAACAACTTGACGCGTCGAGTTCCTTCCAACTCGGACTGACACGCGGCTGGGACAATTTAACGGACGACAACAATCAGATTTCGTTACTTGCCGGTGTACAACAAACCTCCGAGTACGGACATTTTGAATTCAACATCCATGCGGGCGACGATACAGCAACATCCGATCGATTAACGATCATGACTTTACGACTAGAGAGGGAAATCTCGGGCCGCTTCGGATATGGTGCCCAAGCGACGTTCGGCATCGCAGAAAACGGTTTAAGTAACATCTCCGCCGGAACGTTCAAGCCAGCCAAGTGGTATGGCGTTGCCCATTACTTCATCTACGACATCAACGACAAGATCGATGCTGGTTTGCGAGTGGAATGGTTTTACGACGAAAGCAACTCCCGCATCATGGGCGTGCCGATTCAAGATCTATACGAAGGCGGCCAGTACGTGAATATCACGTTAGGTGCTAACATTCAGGCATCCAAAGGATTCTTAATTCGCCCTGAGCTGCGTTGGGATTGGTCCAACACGATAGTCAATGGAGTGGAGCGGCCATTTGTTGATTTCAGCAAAGACAGCCAAATCACGCTGAGCTTCGACATCATCCACGAATTCTAGACGACGTCAATTGCAATCGGTAAATACGGTCGTGCCAAGTCATCGCCGACTGACAATCCGTTCTTTTACGGCAATGCATCCTCCGGATTTCCGATGGCGGTCGATAACTTTTCCAGCCAGCGGGCCACTGCCGCACCGTCAAGAACCTGATGATCAAACGTCAAACTCAGCGACAATACCTTCCCCACTACTACCTTATTGTCCAGTACCACCGGCTCATCACGAATGCGGCCGATCCCTAAAATCGCTGACTGCGATGAGTTGATCACCGGTGTAAAATGGTCGATGCCGTACATCCCCAAATTGGTCACGGTAAACGTGCCGCCGGTTTGCTGCTCGGATGTTAGAGTGCCCGTCCGCGCTGCGGTAATGAAATCATGTGACCGCTGAGACACCTCGTCCAGCGTTAACTCCGGCACATTACGGATTACGGGTGCCACTAAGCCGGCGGGCGTGTCGATGGCGATTGCCAGATTAATTTCGTCGTACAGATAGACCCCCTGCATCGTCCAGCACGCATTGAGTTCGGGACACTGGGGCAACAGCGCGGCAGTTAACTTGACCAGAATATCGTTATAGGTTGGTGCTGCGTCCGTACCTTGAAGCGATTTTCGAAATTCAACCAGTGCAGCGGCTTCCACCTTGGTATGCAGCGTGACAGGGACCGTTTGCATAGCACTGGCCCGCATCCGTTGCGCAATGACTTTGCGGTGAGCCGTTAGTGTTTGTAGACGCCCGCTGACCGTCGAAATTGGCTCCGCCGGCGTCTGTTGTCGTAGCTGGTCGGCCTGAGCGATGACATCTCGCTCTCGAATCCGCCCGGCACGGCCACTACCAATGATCCCCGTCAGGTCGATTCCAAGGTTACGGGCTGTCTGCCGCGCTCGGGGTGTGGCAACCGTACGTGTGGACGTAACAACCGGATTGAATGATGGGTCATAGTCGGCTGATTCGGCTGCCGTTGCTACCGTGGCCGTCGGCGCTGCCGGAGGGTCGCTAGCCACAATCGTATTGGGCTGGTACGCGGGTGCCGTTTCATCCTCGGCCAACAAAAATCCCATGACTTGGCCAACCTGTACGACGTCTCCCTCCACGGCCACTCCCTCCGGAATGCAAAGGACTCCGGAATCGAATGACTCGATTTCCTGAGTTGCTTTGTCACCTTCAATGACGAATAGCATATCGCCGGCAGTGATCATATCACCGTCATTCTTGAGCCACTGGACAAAAATACCTTCATCCATCGACCAGCCGAGACGGGGAATTGTAATCTCAATCGCCATATTTCAAAAATCCGTACCTTTCCATTGCCGAGGGCCCTATTCCTCCAGCAAGTCCTGAATTGCCTGCACGATATCGGGAACATGTGGGACAACTTCGTTTTCCAGAGTGGGTGCATAGGGAGTGGGATTAAACGTGCCGTTGAGGCGTTTGATGGGAGCATCGAGGCTATTAAAACCCTGATCCGCAACGGCTGCTGCGATTTCAGCGGAAATGCTACAGGGCTGAAACGCCTCATCTACAATCAGCAGCCGCCCAGTTTTGGCAACTGATTCACAAATGGTTTGCGTATCCAGAGGCGAAACCGTACGGGGGTCAATCACTTCCACTGAAATCCCGTTTTCGGATAACTGGCCTGCTGCAGCAAGTGCATGCTGGACCATCAGTGCTACCGCAACCACGGTCACATCCGTGCCTTCTCGAACGACGCACGCTTTACCAAATGGGATTTCATAGTATTCTTCCGGAACAGGCCCTTTACAGGTCATCAACTCACGATGTTCCAAAAACAACACCGGGTCGGTTGATTTCAGGGCATGGGCAAACAGCCCTTTGGCATCATAGGGCGTTGCCGGAGTGACCACGCGCAGACCCGGAATATGAGCATAAATCGAGTGATACAATCCGGAATGATGGGTGGCAGCTGAATGACCGATGCCTCCACATCCGCGCAGTACAATCGGCATCTGAATACGGCCACTGCTCATATACTGCATTTTAGCAATTTGGTTAATCATTTCTCCAAAGGCATCATTGATAAAATCGATAAACATAAAATCGATCACGGGCCGCGATCCGGTCATGGCCGCTCCACATCCAAGCCCGACAAATCCGCGTTCACAGATCGGCGTGTCACAGAGTCGATCGGCTCCATATTTTTCGTACAGCCCCAATGTTGTCGTAAAGTTTCCGCCGCGTTCACCGATCCCTTCTCCCATAACCCAGATCGACGGATCCGTTGCCATGGCTTCATCCAGCGCTTCCTTCGTGGCAGCAGCATAGGTTATTTCACGAGTACCGGGATCTCTGTCCATGGCATCACGCGTGTCCGTTGATTCGTCATAGACGTGTTGCATCACGGTGTCGCCTGAGGGGTAGGGGCTATCTTTGGCAAACTCGTGCGATTCAGCAATCAGCTCAGTGATTTCCTGTTGTACAAGATTTAATTCATCATGGGTGACCAGGCCCTGCTCCAGCAGTCGTTCGGACAGTCGGATCAGCGGGCATTTTTGCTTCCAGGTGTCAACATCTTCTTTCGTGCGGTAGGTGAAATCCACCATGCCTTCGGCATGGGCGCGGGTGCGATAGGTTTTGCATTCGATCAATGTAGGACCTTGCTGCTCTCGAGCCCGCTTGATGGCTTCCCCAGCAACTCTGTAAATCTCCAGAACATCATTGCCGTCGACTTCGAACCCAGGGATCCCATAGTTTGCAGCACGTCGGCCGACATCTGGAATCCCACTGGAATAACTAAACGGGACCTCGGTGGCGAATTGATTATTTTCACATACGAAAATGCAGGGCAGGTTCCAGATGCTGGCCATATTGAGGCCTTCATGAAACGCACCGTTATTCACCGCTCCGTCTCCAAAACAACTTACCGCGACATTGTCCGATTGCTGGATTTTGAAGGTATATCCGCCACCACACGCCTGCAGGATACAGGGGCCCACGATGCCACTGGTTCCCATCATTCCGATTTCAGGTTTAAACAGATGCATGCTGCCACCTCGCCCCTGGGAACAGCCGGTTTCCCGTCCATACAGTTCCGCAATGAGTTCACGCGGGTGAAGACCTTTGGCCAGTGCATGACCATGACCGCGATGGGTGCTAAAAACAACATCCGACTGTCGTAAATGAGCAAACACCGCCGAGGCAATCGCCTCCTGACCGACATAAGTATGGCAGGCACCGTGCACGAGACCTTGTTGATGGGACTGAGCCAGACGTTCTTCACACTGTCGGATAATCTGCATCGTGCGATAGAGTGATAGCGCGGTTTGTTTGTCGATTTCAATGGCCGTGTTTGACATAAGTTCCTATTTTCAAATCTGATTATTCTGTAAAGGTTTCCCCACCCACGCTGCCTCCGGCATTCAATGCCAGATTTCCACCGTCCATGGGAATAATGGCACCGGTAATCCAACTGGAGGCATCCGAGGCCAAAAAGATAGCTAGACCGCGAATGTCATCGCAATGGCCAAAGCGACCGGTCGGTATCCCACTTAAAAAACGCGCTTCAATCCGCGGGTCCGCGTCGATTCGTGCCTGCAGTCCCGGATTCAGAACTTGAGCCGGAAGGATTGAGTTCACCCGAACCCCGCGACCACTCCATTCCGTACTTAATTCACGCGTCATCTGAATAACCGCTCCCATCGCCATGCTATAAGCAATGTGGCCGCGTCCCAACGCCGAAACCCCGGCAATGGACCCTAGGTTCACAATACTTCCACGACCCTGTTGAAGCATCCGTCTCCCTGCTTCTTGGCACATGCAAAAGCGACCATAGACGATGTTTCGCCAAGTCCATTCCACTTCAGCCAGCTCGATGTCTTCCGGTTTCTTGCGAATGGCTTCACCCGCAATATTGGCGAGAAAATCAATCCTGCCAAATTCGTCGTCGACCCGTGAAAACATGGACTGGATTTGGTCTGGATCGGAAATGTCACATTCCACCGCAACAGCACGTTGTCCTAACGCTTCGATTTCACTGGCTGTCGCGGTAGCCCCAGAAACGTCGATATCCGCCAGAACGACGTCCGCGCCAGCGGAGGCCACTGCCAAAGCGGTCGCTTTACCCATTCCACTGGCGGCACCAGATACCATGGCCACGCGCCCTGAAAGATCAAATATGTCCATACTTCCCATTTCTATGTTGTTTCTATTGTAAACCCAAAAGGTCGATGATGATGGGTAACTGCTTATGATAAAAAACCAGCCCCGCCAGCCCCAGATAGATACAGCCGCAGCAGATCATGCCCAATCGACTGACCCAACCGGGACGTATTTCAGGGGGCAGGAACTTGATATTAGTCCAGAGGATGAAGAAGGCCGTGAGCCCAATGGCGATGTTATTCAAATTCGCGATGATTAGGATCATCACCTTGGGGCTCTCGTATTGAGTGAAATACCAGGCGCAGGCAAACGTCCAAGCAACATAGAAGAACAGGATTTTGTAGTAGATCTTACCCACCTGATCTGATTTCATATTGTCACGGACTCGTTTACTACCGGACCAGCAAATATCGGTCCAACGCCGACAGACATCTTCGACAATGGACATTTGACTCGGCAATAAAACCAACAGTCCAACCAACAACGTCAGGAACCAAAGCAATTCTCCCAAAAGTGGATTGGCAACAAAATGGGGAGCATGTCGCATTCCATCCGCAGAAATAATAGCCTGAGCCCACTCGATCCCAGCGTTGTCGTGGAACAGAGATGAATGCACAGAAAATTCCATCGACAGCAGTGCGGGCAACGCCATTCCCATGATGCAACCGGGAAACCAGATCAGGAGTTGGTCGCACATGATGTAACGCCACCAGCCTTTCCAGCGTTTCATATTCTTATCATTGATTTCGAATACGGATCCAATATGACTCAGGGTTATCCTGCGACCACCCACCGCACTGGGGATGGCACCTACCACACTCCCCATACCCCATCCTTTGTCACGGCAGTAGTTACTGTAGGTAGAATTCCCCAACCCTCCACCTCCGGCATATCCGGCAAAGGCGCCGATGAGCGCAATCTGAGTAAGCAATAATATCGGCCATTCACCGGTATCGAGTCGGTGCGTGATAACGTTGGTAATATTTTCACCATCCCATTTCCCGTCGCCGTCCAGATCCTCAAAGGAGATTATTTTCCCACGGCGATCACGCTCAACTGGTTCCACCACATCCAAATGACCGTCGCGATCAAAGTCCTCACCGGGGTCCAGCTGACCGTTTTCATTACGATCCTCTCCCAGCACAACGGGCATATTTCCCACCTTGAAAAAACCGCTGAAAACATTGGACCAATTGGCCGGTGTGACAAATAGAATTCCGATAACAAGACAAAAACCCAGGACACCGAACACTTTGGTCGTCATGACCGCCTGCATCATGTTATAAATTTTTCCGCCAACGAGAATGGGCAGCGATATTCCGCCTAGTAGTAAAAAGGCTAACAAGGTCACCAATCCGCGATCCTCTTCCGTGGGTACGCGATCCAACAAGACCGCCGCCAGTACGGCAGCGCCGGCTGTCGATAGTCCGGGGATAAATGCTCCTAAACTCAACAGTGCCAGAATTCCCATCCAGAATCGGGGCCCTGGTTTGTTACGCATCAATCCAGTAAAAACTGGTTCGCCGGTATACAGTGCGTAGCGGCCACACTCAATGTTGTAAAAAACCTGACCGATGATCACCAGCAGGGCAATCCACATCAAACTCCCACCATAACGGGCTGTGATTTCAGCTCCCAGCAGCCACTCGCCTCCTGCCAACTGGATTCCACACATCACGATCCCTGGGCCAATAAACCCCCGGAGATTTTTCAGCCCCAACGGCTTTGGCTCGGACAATTCGCCTACGGACCAGGTCGGTAAACAGGTTTTTGGTAAGTCAGGCAAAGGGAAGCTCGTGGTGAAAGTGCAATCGATTAAACGTGCGATAGGAGGTTAGGAACTAGTGCAGCACGATGGCTCGCCCCAGACCGCCGTGGCAATCACGTATTTTTACAGCTGCAAACAAGAAGTAGCTGTTTGCTGGGATCTGGTCGACCTGATATAAGAACTCCACACCCACCATGGCGTTGCTACCTAATGCCCAGTAGGTCATGAGTGCCTGTTTTTCGTCGACGCCCCCTAACGTAGGTGCATCGGTCGCGACACAGCGGATCCCACGATCCTTAAGGTAAAAAATGGTTTCCGGATTAGGTGCGGGCCAACCTTCGGATTTACCTGATTGTGGATCGATCCAAAGGAACTGATCGGCCGGGGCGGGTTGATAGTATCGATCAATATGCCCTGTCTGGAAAATGACTATATCTCCACCTTTGAGATCCCCGTGCTGTGCTTCATAGGCTTTGATGTGAGCAACGGTGACTACTGGGGATGCCGGCCAATGTCGCTGATTGACCGTACCGACTAAATGCCGCACATCAATCACTCGTGCTTCACCACAAGTCCATTCCAGAGGTACCTTTTCGGTCGTCATGGAACTGGTACCACGTTTCCCGAATTTTTTCTCATATTCCTCGAGCCAGCCGCGAATATGGGGAGCGTATTGAACTGGTTTTTCGCTAGCGGGTAAGGAAAAACTAGGCGGTACCAGATGCGTTCCTGCCATACTGTCTAACAAATGGGTGTGATGCCACATGTCCAGATATTCGGAATAGAGGAAATTTACATCAAGATAAACCTGTCGATGTCGACCGGTAGCCGAGCCTGGCGAGGTTAACGGGTAACCCTGAGCCATCACCGGCGACAGATCCACGGCGCGTTTTGCAGTGGCCGATGCGATCAGACGTGCCGGCAGTGTCCCCCCCGCAATCGCAAATGCTCGACCCTCAGAATACGCTCCGTCTTTGTGCCGAGGATAAAGCATGATGTAAAAAGCGCCGGTGCTGGGTAAGCTGCCCAGATTCGTCGCCGCCTCTGTCCAGATCATGCCGTGTTTAAGTCCCGCATAATGCGTCGGCTCTGCTAAATCCGGTAGCGGACCCATGCTGGCACTGTCCGTGCCCAAGGTCATGACGTTACGTGTTGCCAAAAATTCCATGCAAGCGGGGTCGGGGTTTGGGTATCCGGGAGCTTTCCCGTCCAGGATGTCGGATATGTATCGCTGACCCACCGGGAACGGCCGGTAATAACGGTCCGTGTAATCGCTGCGAAACAAGACAACATCACCAAAATGCAATGGACGGTGCTGACGTTCAAATTGCTGGACGTGTTTTGTCAGGACCAACGGACTGGTTCCATTGGGTGCTTGATTCAGTAAATCCCGTATGTCAATAACACAAGCTTCGCCTCCGAATTGCCAGGGCTGAATCCTGTCGGTGTAGGCTAGACCTAATGGACTGGATTTGGGTCGCTTGAGATCCGGCCGTGCGACCGAATGTGGCGGAACGTCCAGTTGAGTTCCAGTGTTTCCGTCAATCAGTAGTGTATCAATGTTGTAGGCACTGTCGGGACCGATCGTTTGCTGGAACGTGATTTGAAATCGAGGAAAGGGAGCCGTCGGCCAAGTCGCTGGATAGTCTGGTGCAACCAGTAGCGAACAATCGATAAATGTCGGTGCCTGACCGTATGTAGATTGAAAACAAGTACTCGTCCAAAGTAGGATTAGCAACCATCGGACGTATGAACGAACCATCACTGCGTTTTCTTCCCGAAAGATTAAACAGGGTTAAACTCAACCATTTAGAATACACAAACCAACCGGCTCGTGTTAGAAAAACAAAAATATTCCTGCGTGTAGTGAAACATCAATGAGGCGTCATATTGATATTTAGCCAAGCGCAACGATGTTCTATACAAGCCTAAGACGAGATCTGGTAAACTCGTAAAAGAAAACAATCACAGACAGGTGACGCAGTCCCATGGAACCCAGGAAATTAAATTGAGAAACGAGCGTTCGTCCAAATCTCCAAATATCGCCCTCGCAACGATCACGCTAACGATCGTTGTCTGTTTGGTTATGTTACCATCGTTACACTCGGAACAAGAAGTGTCGCCTGTAGTTATCCCTGAGAACATTCAGGCAATCATGAAATCCCGCTGTATGGATTGCCATGACGGTGATTCTGCGGAAGGAAAAGTGCGATTTGATAACTTCGCGAGTTTGAAGTTGAACGCAAAACTGGATCTACTTAACAGATCACAAGACCAGATTTTCTTTGGCTTGATGCCGCCGGAGGATGCCGAACAACCAGCCCCTGAAGAGCGTGACTTACTCTCAGGATGGCTGCGCAGTGAACTACGCAGCCGTAACGCATCAACGCTGGATGAAAAACTGCGGCAACCGTCTTTCGGCAACTACGTGGACCACGAGCAGCTGTTCGACGGCTCGATCACGGACAAAGCTTTCACGCCAGCTCGACGCTGGCTGGTGAGTCCACAGATTTTTCATGAGCGCGTCAATGCAGTCTTTAAACTCACAGGAAATACGCGTAAACGTTCGTTTTATGGTGTTACAAACCCGATCGTTCTTCCGGAACATTCTGGGGTTCGCTACTACGATACGACAGCATTGGATGGTGGACATCTACTCGTGATGCTAAACAACGCTCGGTGGATTGCCGATAAACAGGTTCTTGCGGCCACCCATCAGGGCGCGGATCGCAATAGCATCAAGTTTACCAATGAGAAGGATCGCTGGTTTCCACCTTTTTCGCCGGAAGCATTTGTAAAAATCGCCACACATCAATCCACACCGACTGACGTGCAGTTAATTGCGGCCGTCCATGGGCAGTTCGATTGCGTCCTGCAACGAGATGCCACGCAAGAAGAATTGGACAAATACCTGCGGCTATTCCGTGCAGCGATCAAACTCGCTGGCAACGAAGACGGCTTGCGGCAAATGTTGGTCAGCGTTCTGCTGCAATCCGAGTTTCTATATCGTCAGGAATTTGGAGCGGGCGAGCAGGATGCACAGGGCAGACAAAAGTTATCCCCCCGCGAAGCTAGCTATGCGATTGCCTATGCGGTTTCAGATCGAGTGCCGGATGAGGAGTTGGTAAAAGCTGTCAGCGCAGGCCGACTGATAACGAAAGATGACTATCGTCGTGAAGTCACGCGGTTGCTCAACGACAAGAAAACTTTCTATGATGAAATTGATCCAACACTCAATGGCATTCATTTACGATCACATAAGGTGACTCATCCGAAGGTCACCCGCTTCTTTCGCGAGTTCTTTGGGTATCCCGCAAGCGTAAAATTATTTAAGGATGTGATGCGCAGCGGCGGGTTTTTCGACAATGCCGATCGCGGCTACACGGGGACAGCCGGCTCGGTGACAAACGAAGCGGATCGAGTCGTTGATTACATCCTGACTCAAGACAAAGATGTCTTCGAGCAACTGCTGACAACCGAACTGAACTTCGTTTTACATACCCGTAGCAATGAGCAAGGCCAGCAGATCGTCGACGGCTGGCGTCGAGCTTATGAAGGACTGAAAGACACCGACTGGCGCGACAATACCGAACAGGCTCTGTTGGATAATTTCGAGCAGCACAAAGACCTGTTCGCACAGATTAAAATTAACGATCTCGAAGAAAAACACCGGCGGAACCATATCCGCGACTTCGGACGATACATGCTGTTTTTT
>TARA_B110000263_G_scaffold13373_1_pt1 | contig 12167 bp, 9 predicted proteins | sample TARA_B110000263 | Tara Oceans TARA_B110000263 (sample SAMEA4397730) | marine metagenome | biome: Polar Biome; feature: [MES] marine water layer (ENVO:01000295) within the mesopelagic zone...; material: water (ENVO:00002006), including particulate matter (ENVO:01000060) such as......
AAACTAACATGCGGTTGTTTCAAGGCGACCGGTGGTAACGATACTTGCAATTGCTTGCCTGCTCGCATGACTGTCAACGTCAATGTCTTGGTGGGATCCGCGGCAATTAGTTCCGTGGCATGCCAACCTAACAAATCAGGTTCTGGGCCGTGTGTGTCCCGTTTTATCGACACTCCGTCAACCGCAATAATCTGGTCACCAATATGTAATTGTTCAACGGACTCTGCCGATACAACTGTAGTATTGGAAGCGGCAATGATGCCGATAGTCACCTGTTTTGAATCGATTCCCGACTGGGCCGGCTGAACCTTACTGATACTCTCATTGTTGTCACGATCGGCAACTCGAAACGGTATGCCTGCGGTATCATCCATCCCGCCACCGATAACTGCATATCGCAAGTCCCAAGTGAATCGGTAAAAGTGACTGGGAACATCGGACTCGGAAAAACCAACTAAGTCATAACCAGGTTGCCATCCTGCGAGCCAAGCATTGGACCCATAGCTTACTCGTCCAACCGAAGCGGGTTGGATAGGCGTACCTATTTTATAGGCAACCGCTGCCATGATCACGCCAAAGATCAAGTTCATGATTACGCCGGCAGAAATAATCGCCATCCGCTGTGGTACAGTTTTCGCTGGATAACTCTGCGGATCTAACCCACCTTGAACGGCGTCGTCACTCTCACTACCGTCCTGTCGTATTCGCGCAGCCTCCGCCTCGGCATTGGCCGGATTATCATCTTGGCCCAACATTTTCACATATCCGCCCAAGGGAATGATCCCGATTCCATATTCCGTTTCACCCCATTTGAACTTAACGATGGATGAGGGCAGTTTTAGTGGGCCAATCTTAATGGGAACATCAAAACCAACATAAAACTTTTCGCATTTCACGCCGCATGCCTTAGCCACTAGAAAGTGACCTAATTCATGAACGAAAATCACGAAACCAAGTCCTGCTAAGACTTTTCCAATATTAATCGCTCCGGAGAAAAACTCTCCGGTAGAAAATGCAATTAAGCTTTCCAACATTCCAACTCCTCTCGAGCCCATGTATCTATTGTTAACAACTGATCCAAACTAGGCGTTGGATCAAAATCGTGATGTTCCAACACAGCTCGACAGGCAGGAACGATTTCGGTGAATTGTAAGGTGCCTGCTAGGAATCTAGCAACCGCGGCTTCATTTGCCGCATTAAGCACTGCTCCGCAAGTACCACCACGACCCGCGACCTCGCGTCCTAGCAACAAAGCCGGAAAGCGCTCGTAGTCGGGCGGAAAAAACTCACAATTAAACGGTACCGTAAAATCTAGTTTTGCGGCAGGACCCTGCCACCGATTCGGATAGGATAATGCATATTGAATTGGCAGCTTCATATCGGCCACGCCCATTTGTGCCAGTACGCTGCCATCTACGAACTCTACGAGCGAGTGCACAATCGACTGCGGGTGGACCACAACATCGATTTGTTCCACGGGTAGGTCAAACAACCAGCGTGCTTCAATGATCTCTAAAGCTTTATTCATCATTGTCGCAGAATCAACCGTAATTTTAGGCCCCATGTCCCAGGTAGGATGGGCCAATGCATCTTGTACGCTTACGTTTGCGAGTTGTTCGGTAGAATAATCGCGGAACGGTCCACCACTGGCCGTCAATATCAGCCTTGAAACTTCCTCGCCTCGACCGCCCTGCAATGCTTGAAAAATCGCGCTGTGTTCACTATCCACAGGTATAATTGGAGCGTTACAATCACGCGACAACTCCATCACAGGAGCGCCCGCCATTACCAATGTCTCTTTGTTCGCTAGAGCGACTGTTTTACCCGCTTGCAGTGCCGCCCAAGTGCCACGCAATCCCGCACTGCCAACAATACCTGTTACGACAACGTCGACTTCTTCTCGCGAAACCAACGATTCAATCGCGGCTGGGCCAACACCAAGTGCGACCCCATCAGCCAGAACACTCCGGTCAAATAGCTCCGCTCGTGTTGCGTCGGTAACCACGACATTTGAGCATTGACATTGCCGCGCCTGCTGCTGCAGCAATTCCACGTTTGTATGGCCAGTTAGCCCGACCACTCGCAAGCGATCTGAGCAACCTGCGATAACTTCGAGTGTGCTACAACCAATACTGCCTGTGGCACCTAGCACGACGACATTTTTAGGCTGTGGTTTCATGTCTGTCATAGAGCAGCATTTAATTGGATAGCTAAATAGAAAGTGCGATTCCCCGACAGTTGATTCTAAGTCGCCCCCTGCAATATCGCAATACTACGGTCATTCGAGGTATCGATCGGTGTTAATTCGTGGACGTAATTAGTGCTAATTCCTCAACCGTCGGCAATGAGGTCTGGGCACCGGCACGTGTTACACTGATACTAGCGCCGGCTACTGCAACTTCAACTGCTTTTGACAAGGACTGCCCCCGCGCCAATTCCGCGGCCAGTAATCCGTTGAAACAATCTCCGGCAGCCGTCGTATCGATAACTTGCACCTCCGGCGGAGACACCACCCACGGACCCTCACTTTCAATGCTATCAATCGGGGGCACAACCACCACGCCTTGAGAACCGAGCGTCACAATTACCGTGGTAACACCAAATTCCTGCAAACACCTTCCCGCCTCCACAGCACTTTCAAATCCCATAACTTCAATTCCAGTCAATATCTTAGCCTCATGCTCGTTGGGTGTCAGAATATCAACATCCGCTAGCACAGCGTTTCCGCGGAATTCCTGTAACGCTGGAGCGGGATTCAAAATGACCAGTGCCTCATGCTGCACGCTCCGCCTGATAACTGCGAGAATTGTCGCTAGTGGTATTTCTGCGGAAAGCAGCACAACGCTTGCCTGCTCAAACACTTGGCTGGCCACAGTCGCAAGCAAATCACTAGAAAGAAGTTCGTTAGCACCGGCGGCCACACAAATCATATTCTCGCCCTGATCGTCAACCATAATCGCTGCAACACCGGTGGCTGCATCGGCAAAACGCTGGATTAATTCAGTACTCAAGCGAATTTCCAGTTTGAATGATTTCATGATCAACGCTGCATAACCGTCACCACCAACAGCAGCGAATAGTTTCACCGGCACTTGGCACCCGCGAGCAGCAGCCACCGCTTGGTTGGCACCTTTGCCGCCGTTGATTTGACAAAAATCGCCACCGATCACAGTTTCACCTGGGCTTGGCAGTTGACTGGTTTGAAATACCAAATCCATATTGATAGATCCAACCACCAACAGTTCACCGGGTTGTTGTGTCGCTTGCATCGATATGTGAAATCCTGCGTTGTTGAATTAGTTAGGTCGTGGGTGCAGCATGCCTAATCTGTTGGACCGAAGTAATATTTCAGAGCAAACTGGCCGCCGACGCTCTGCTTTCAACGGCGGTACATTATCATGGCACATCGAATTGTAATATGCGAGTATCGAAAAATATTTCCCCTGTGTTAGCTTGCATTTGATTGAAAGCGACGTCGTTGTGCGGTACGCTAGAAGTAACTTTAAGCATTGCATTTTATATCTACACTTATTAAAGAGATTTCCCAAGGAGCATTTGGATGGCTAAGCGACAACAAAGACGAGAATTCCTCAAAGTAACTGCAGCAGCGAGCGCAGGATTCTGGGCCGCCGGTGGCGTTCCCGCTAAAGCCAGTACCTCAGCGAACGAAGTTATCCGCTGGGCCTGTGTCGGCGTTGGTGGTAAGGGAACAAGTGACTCAAACGATGCTGCACGACATGGTGACATTGTTGGTATCTGTGATATTGATGATGGCAACCTGTCCAAAGCCTCAGACAAATGGCCCAAAGCACAAAAGTTCCACGATTACCGCAAAATGATCGAGAAACTTGGTGACAATGTTGATGCCATCACCGTCAGCACGCCAGATCATAACCACGCACCAGCCGCTGCTCTTTCACTTAAAGCAGGTAACCACACCTTCACACAAAAACCACTGACCCATACTATCGAGGAAGCGCGGCATTTAGCCACTCTTGCCAAAGAAGCTGGCGTGCAAACTCAAATGGGTAATCAGGGTACCGCTTCGAACACCCTACGTCGCAGTGCTGCCTTGCTTAAAGCGGGTATTGTCGGCAAAGTTTCTGAAGTCCATGTGTGGACCAACCGTCCGGTCTGGCCTCAAGGTGGCGGTCGTCCAACGGAAACGCCTCCGGTTCCAGCACATATTCACTGGAATGAATTCCTCGGCCCCGCAAAACACCGCCCCTACCACCCAGCATACACTCCGTTCAAATGGCGTGGTTGGTGGGATTTCGGTACCGGTGCATTAGGCGATATGGCTTGTCATACACTTAACATGCCATTTATGGGTCTCGACTTATTCGACCCTACTAGCGTTGTCGCTGAAACCGAAGGCCACAATAAAGAAACGTATCCGTCCAAATGTAAAATCGTATTTGAATTCCCAGAATATAACGGCCGTGCTGCGGTGACGCTGCATTGGTACGATGGTGGCTTCAAGCCTCCTCGCTCGCTGTTCCCAACCCGTACGCAATTTGTCGATAGCAATGGCAAACCGCTCGCGGCCGACAACCAGAAATATGCTCGACTGCTCAATACCGGAACGCTTGTGGTTGGCGACAAGGGTTCGATGCTGTCGCCTGGCGACTACGGTCACGATACGCGGACGACTGGTATTTTTGCTAACGACGAATACACGTTGCTCGGCAATATTAAACAAGAAGTTGAATACCCAGAATCACCTGGACACTTCACCGAATTGGCAAATGCCATCAAGGGTGGACCTGCTCCAATTTCTAGTTTCCAAACGTATTCAGGGCGCCTTACCGAGACCATTCTTTTAGGTAACCTCGCGGTTTACGCCAATGGTAAAAAGATCCAATGGGATGCCAAGAACATGGTGCCAACCAATGCCCCTGAAGTCGCCCATATTGTGCGGAAAGAATACCATAACGGGTACGAAATCTAATTCGGGCACAGGTATTTAAATAGTCAAAACACACCGGCGGCAGAAAGGTTGCATTTTCTGCCGCCGGTGCTTTTCGTGCAGAGTCACTTTGCTACTACGGCAAGTCAACAAATCAGCGAGACAGGAATAAACCGAATGTCAAGAATATTGATGCCTATTGGCGATGCAACTGAAGCACTCGATACTTTTTATCCGTTTTTCCGCCTAAAAGAGGCTGGATACGAGGTCGTTGTCGCGGCTCCCGAAGCTCGATTAATTCATACCGTTTTGCATGAGATCCCGCCTGATTCAAGTATTCCTTGGGACATCACTCAAGAACGCCCAGGCTACTTCATTCAAGCGGATATTGCCTTTAAAGACCTGCAAGCCGACGATTATGCTGGAGTGTTTATCTCCGGCGGCCGTGCACCGGAATATATTCGCTATGACGGAGACTTAAATCGAATCATCCATGAAATCAATGCGGCGGGAAAACCAATCGCCAGTGTCTGTCACGGAATTGAAATCCTAACCTCAGCAGGAATCCTACAAGGCAGAAAAGTCACGACCGTGGCAAAATGTGCTATGGATGCTGAGCAGGGAGGCGGAATCTATGTCGATCAAGAAACAGTCGTGGACGGTAATCTGGTCTCCGCGCGGACGTGGCATGACAATGCTCCTTTAATGAAAACGTTCTTGGAAATGCTTGCCGCTGCCGATGCTTGAACGCTGGCAATCTGGATCGCTGCAAATTTACATATTTCGAATTTCAATCAACATTTGAATCAAGAAAAGAGATGACATTATCATGCGATTTATAATGATCGGCGGCTTTCTCGGTGCAGGTAAAACCACAACTATTGGCAAGCTGGCCCAGCTATACCAACAAGCTGGTTTGAAGGTTGGGATTGTCACAAACGATCAAGCGACGGATCTAGTCGATACGCACACGTTGCGTAACCAAGGTTTTTCTGTCGGCGAAGTTGCCGGTGCTTGCTTTTGCTGCAACTTTGACGAATTAACAGCGACGGTCGAACAGCTCCAGTCCGACCAAAAACCTGACATCATCTTGGCTGAGCCTGTGGGTAGTTGTACAGACCTCGTTGCCACCGTTGTCCAACCCTTGATAAAATTCCATAACAATATTTTTGACGTTGCGCCCTACGGTGTCATTCTAAAACCAAGTCACGGTCGACGCATTTTAGGAGGAGATGCCAACGCAGGATTCTCACCCGAGGCTGCGTATATCTTCAATAAGCAATTAGAAGAAGCGGATTTCCTGATCATCAATCGGATCGATGAACTTTCGCCCGACGCCATCGATAATCTCGTGGGATTGCTGGAAAATAGACACCCTCATATTCCCATCATCAAACTCTCCGCAAAAACGGGCGCGGGTATGCAGGCATTAGTCGACTTCCTAGCGGCACAGAGTGAAGCCCACGGCACATCCGCTGCAGTCGGGCAACACATTTTGGAGCTCGACTATGATCGTTATGCACAGGGCGAAGCTGAACTCGGCTGGCTTAACGCTACAGTCACGCTGCAGGGCAATGATAAGATCGCGCTAGATGATTTATTGCTCGATATCATTGGGCGACTGCAAACCATGTTTATAAAGGAAAATGCGGAAACGGCACATCTTAAAGCAATCGGTTCTACAGACGACTGCCATGCCATCGCAAATCTAGTTGGCAGCGACTCGGCCGTTGAGCTTTCACACGCTAGCAATGTTGAAACGGACCGTGTTTCGATGATCATCAATGCTCGTGTGGCGATGGACCCAGCGGTACTCGAACCGCTGGTCCGTGAGGCCGTCGTCGGGGCGAGTGGTGAACGTGATATGACCGCTGAGTTTGGCGAAGTTCAGAGTTTCCGCCCAGGTCGACCCGTACCAACACATCGTATTGCCGCTACCAGTGATTAACTCCTTTCAAAGCGGTTGATAAATTTGTCATAATTCGGTTAAATTCGTAGTTCATTCATTGTTGACTTTTGCCGCATTTGTGCCGATAACAACACAATCAACTCAATGCAGACATAAAAGAAGGTCAAATTTGGCCTGTATTGTGAAAATATACGGATGGGTGGCCGAGTGGTCGAAGGCGGTAGTCTTGAAAATTACTGTACGTTCACGCGTACCCTGGGTTCGAATCCCAGCCCATCCGCTTTAAAAAGCCACGTTGTGCAAAACTGCATGCGTGGTTTTTTTATTTTTTCTAACTTCTAGAAATGTCAAAATAGCGAATGTTCATAATCTGTGCGTTCCAGAGCTGACAACATTAATATTGTGGCTCGATGCGCCGAACAAACCTTGTAGTGCCTTGAAATGACGAAGGTGATCACAAACCATTCTTATTGTTACAAAACTAGATAAATGAATCATCCCTCGATCCACAAAACGATGCGATCTCAGGTTCTTGATATTTTTGCCGAATATCACGACAGCGACATCGATACCACGACTCCAATAATCGAGTGCATTGCCATGTCCGATAGCCGCTATATCGGGCGGAGGTATCACTACGAAAATCTAATCGCTGTCTGGTCGCACGAACAACAATCGATCACATTGTTTGTTGACGAAAAAGAAACCGCAACAATGCCAACTAAGCCAAGTAACGCTGTCGCCCCTAATGCGAAAATTGCCGCTTAGCTACGACTGATCTTCGCGCGATGCATGCAATCCAAAATGCGACTGTGCACAGTCGCCAGCAATTGCTCATCGGAAAGCGCTTCGATTTCACTGACGCTAATCACTTCTCCATATACACAACGAATGCGACGAAAGCGCAGCCCGCCGGTTCCTCGTGGCAGGCACTCGTGGGCTCCGATTGCCCCACAAGGAACAAGAGGTACTTTGGCTCGACGAGCAAGTGCAATAAAGCCTCCCTTAAGCTGCTGCAACTCTCCAGTTTTGCTACGCGTGCCCTCGGGAAAGATAACGACCACACCGCCGGTTTTAAGGCTTTTCAGTGTCGCCTTGATACCTTGAATTCCCATACCGCCTTGGTCCAACGGAATCCCATCAACTTTCCATAAGAACCAACCAAATAGTCGATGCTTGAACAACGTTTTTCGGGCAAGGTAAGCAAGGTGTCGACTTGCAGCCATTCCCACGATGGGCGGGTCCAGCATGCTTTGATGATTCGCACAAACAAGTGCACCACCACGCCGCGGAATATGATGCCGGCCTTGGCAATGATAGCGAAACAACAACAATGCAAAGAGACGAAAAAGAAATCTTGCTGAGGCATAGGTCAAATATTTACTGAGCGATTTTCTAGGCCAAACATTTCGATCCGCTGTAGTCATATGTGTTACTTCCTTAATATTCATGCGGAGTCGGTTTCACGAATACGAACAAGCCGTTCTATATGCTCGACTACTTCCATTATGTTCATCCCGTCAGTCACGACAAACAGCGCATCGTCGGCTGCTTGCAAGCCACCAAGTTCACGAGCTTCATCTTGCTCGTCGCGTACGGTTTGTTGTTCTAAGATTTCTGCCAACGTCACGCTACCACCATTTACGTTGAGTTGGTCAACTCGCCGCTGGGCCCGCTCAGTTGGCGAAGCCGAGAGATAAATTTTGCACTCCGCGTCCGGAAAAGCCAATGTCCCCTGATCGCGACCTTCGGTAACCACATTATTATCGCTAGCCAATTGCCGCTGTAGGTTCACAAGCGCTTCACGCACCTGCACGTTGTCGGCGGCTCGATGCACAGCCGCAGTAACTTCGGGGGAGCGAATGGTCTGAGTAACATCTTCCCCGGCAATAAACACTTTGTCCTGCTCAGCAACATACGCTAGCGTCCGCCCCAATTCTCCAATTGCGTCTTGGTTTTCCCAAGCGATTTCATTTTTTTGAGCCAAAAGTGCAACACAGCGATACATTGCACCGGTATCTAAAAACATATAGCCGAGTTGGTCTGCGACCATGCGAGCGACGGTGCTTTTGCCTGCTCCGGCAGGCCCATCGATTGTCACAATCATGAATAAATCTCCTGCCTTCTCCGCGTTTCCCAATGAATTCCCGTGCCTCAGAGGTGATCTACTAAAACCGTAACTCAATTTGCAGCCACTCGTGACCTGTCATATCCAATACCACTTGTCCATCTTCAATATTGCATTCACCCAATGAGGAACCATCTAAATTCTGTTGCACAGCCGACACTACCGGCCGAAAAGTGGCCAATTTTGTCCGCACACTTCGTCCGGCTGTTTCCATAATTCGTACTTGCAGACCTACCACTGCTTCATCCTCAAGCAGTGCTTGCCAATGCGTGGCAACTAAGTTCCGAGCACCTAAATGCAACAACGAACTGCGATTATGACCGCTCGGTTCTCCCTCAGAATCAACCGCGTACATCGGCGTTTGTTGAAACTGTTGGGAGGCAATCTGGGGCTGGTCTAAATCTATACCAATCCCAACTTTGAACGACCGACAAGTCTCGCCACTGACGACCAGCATTGAATCTAAAAATCGTCGCCCAATGCGGCGGTGATATGGTAAGCCACCAGTGAGCAATGTCGTTTTCTTCTCTGACTCGATTTCAATGTACTCCGGGGCAACCAACCGCTTGCTACTTGCAGCATGGGCAGTCCCTTGCATCCCACGCGTCAAATTCGCTGCTTCGTCTCCCCACGCGTATCGCAAACAGTAATAGGAATTCCACGGCTTGTTGGCTGGCGCTTGTAGAATATCTAACTCCGTCTGAATCCCTAAAACGCGGCAACCACGTTCGACTGAAAAAACTTGTTCAAACGTCGCTAAAGTTTCTCCGTTACGATGCATCAACCGACCGGAAGTAGTAATTTCGCCGCGCGTTGATGTGGCGGCGGTAACCTTAATCGAATCCGCAGCCATCACAGAATAGTTGGCAGCGTCATCCGGCTCGGCTAACTGCCCAGATTTTTTGCGTACCGCTTGCCGGTACGCTAATTGCAATGACCCGCGACCATGGCGCGGATCCGCATGAGAATTAATTGATTGAATACCACCGGTGGTTGCATTAATTAATACTTCAAAGAAATCATTACGCAACATCCGCTCGGCGGCCATCTCTTGTCCGGTCGTCGACTTGCCGCCACTTGCTGCGACCCAAGCAAATCCCATCGCTGGCACATCAACAATCACATGCGCACCATTGCCGCTGTCGGAACCGACCGCATAGACGGGCGAATCGACGACTGGTAATTCGTCAAGCTTCACGTTCTGTAGATCCACTCGCCGCACTTGGCTACTCGGGTTCATGACCAACAAACCGGATTCACCGCCCTCCCCTCGCTGTAAACCTTGTGAGAATGTATCTACGCTTTGCTGTGCCCCTTGCCCGTCGCCGGCGAGATCGTTGCCAAGTATTTCATTTAGTAAGGCCACGCTGTTGAGAGCTTCTGAATTGTTGTGAGCTTGCCATTTTTCAATCACGCTTGAAATCGGATCTGCCTGCCCGCTGGACATCGCCTGTTCAAGCGACGGTGATCGATATTGATCTGCTGTGAATCGTTCACTCACCCCTGGCAGGTCCGTCTCAGTAAAGTACTCGGTTAATGTGACGAATTTACCTAAGGCATTGGTGTATTTAGCCGCTCGTTTGATGTCGGAATACCATGGTGTCGTGGCGTCGGGCCAATGAGCTAGACAAAGTGTCGCGACGTGATCCATGTCCATGGTCTCACCAAGTTTCGCGGCAAGTGTAAGAAACGTTTCGTGTTTATTGGCGTTAAGTGGTACGCGTGCGATGGCGTCGACACTACTCCCATCCACTCCCTCCCAGCGGGCTTTAGCTTGTTGCCCTTCAGGGTAAGTTCCCGCATCAAGTAAAACGTGAAAAGCTGCGCTGTAGCCGAGACGTGAAAGCCACTGCGGATGATTCGGTGTCAAACCAAATTGACGCCGCCCATAAATCGTTGGTTTGATGTTCAAATATTTTTCATATTCTTGTTGCCCCTGTAGTAAAGTGGCTAATACCGCTTCGGCGGGTAACAGCGTATTGTCAGGATTTCCATACTCGCAGCCCATAACGGTTAGGCTTGCGTCGGCCACCCGCTCGACAATCCGCTGCCCACCGTTTGGGTTCTCTGTGAATAGCTGCTCTAACAGTTCTGGTGCAAGCAGTAAATTACTAGGGACTTGGCCGCCAATGTCGGTCGTCAGCATGTCGCCCATCGTCGTTGCTGTAATCATCGTGACGTCGATCAGATAAGCATCAACTGAATAATAGTGATCACGTTCCGAAGCAAGCAAATCGAATGCCGCTTGAAGTTTTTCGACAGCTGCAGTGTCATCTTGCTCCACCGCGAACCGAGCGGCTTCGCAAACAAGATTTTCAAAATGAATTTCATCCAAATTACTGGCATATCGCATTTGACGCGTTAGCAATTCGATCTGCAGGTAACAATAACCGAGCGCCAGAAAATCGGCGATAATTTCCGAGTTGATCTGAGGAACTTCACACTCGGCTAAAGCCGCCGAGATAACTTCTTCACGACACGTCTGGCTTTCAATGACCGTCGCTCCCGCATCACGGGCGCGTTGCAGGTAACCCGTGGCTAAGTTATCCGTAGAGACGGTCGGTACGACTAACAAAATATCCAATAGTGTTTCCGGAGGATCATCCGCACGGTGCCACTTAATGATGCTTCCGCTGTTCGCTATTAATAACGGATGCCACAATCCAGTCCAGCTTGCTAAAAGACTCGCGGCATCGTCACCTGTGTGGTGTGTTGGGAAATCTTCAAGACTGTGGCAAGGCAGTAAAATAGCAAGTTCTTTATAGATCATGGAGATGTCTTGGATATGGTTGATAGGAAAAGGATTGCTGTGGATTGGGTGGGTTTTTTTTAATATGCCGACCGAGACTGTCGCTGACCAAATGCCACCGTACTGCGTGACGATGACCGAGTTCGAATAAAGGCTAACGCTGAAAAAATGTCTCAGTCTAAAGTGTTTTTTGTTTTAACCAGTCGCTGCTATGAATTTATCTGTTGTAACATCCATTATTACGGAACAAAATGAAGTCTACTACCCACAATAAAGACCAATAGTTTCACTGTGACAACGTTGACATTACGGTTCTATGTTAACTAACATTAATAGATAGGGATATTAGGAACAAAGAGGGCTTTGCCATTCTAAAGTCATGTGTGGGAATCATTCATCATTCTTTTCTCCTTCATTATGACGCTGGCAATTACCGATCTGGACTCCAACGATTACAAAGATAGTTAAAAAA
>TARA_B110000263_G_scaffold70711_1_pt1 | contig 12158 bp, 10 predicted proteins | sample TARA_B110000263 | Tara Oceans TARA_B110000263 (sample SAMEA4397730) | marine metagenome | biome: Polar Biome; feature: [MES] marine water layer (ENVO:01000295) within the mesopelagic zone...; material: water (ENVO:00002006), including particulate matter (ENVO:01000060) such as......
GGTAAACTTGATCGACTCGACGTTGCCTACACACGTTTCATCTCAAGTTCCAAGCAACAAGCTGTCGTCGAAACCTTGCTCCCACTGGGACAAGTTGAAGGTGATGAGGACGGTGATGATACCGCAGGTGGTACGACTGCTACCGATTATGAATTCATGCCCTCAGCCGAGAGCATCCTTGAGGAAGTTGTACCGACGAGCTTCCGCATTAAATTGTTCAAATGCTTTCTGGATGCTGCTGTCAGTGAACAGATCGCACGGATGGTCGCGATGAAGAGCGCAACAGAAAACGCCGATGATATGATCGCTAATCTTTCGATGACTTACAACCGCGCACGTCAGTCTCAGATTACTGGTGAAATCATGGAAATCATTGGTGGTGTGGAGGCTCTCAAAGGCTAACCGTTAGTGAATATCGCAATGCATAAAAATATTAATTTACGACAACTAAAATCATAACCACCCTTTATTAAGTTCAAAAGAGTAAGAAAATGGCTTCAGATACCGCAACTAAAGGCGTTGGTCACATTACGCAAGTAATTGGTTCAACGTTTGATGCTCAATTCGAAGATGATCAACTCCCCGCCATCTACAATGCCGTGGAACTCATCGTAAACGACAGCACCCTGACCGGTGAAATCCAACAACACCTCGGTGGCGGACGCGTACGATGCGTTGCCCTGGGCAGCACGGACGGGATGGTGCGGGGGCAGGATTGTGTCGATACCGGTTCCCCGGTTTCTGTTCCTGTCGGAAATAACACGCTGGGACGCGTTTTTAATCTTCTCGGTGAGCCGGTTGACGGCCGTGGCCCTGTCGAAGCGGATGAAATTCGGTCGATTCACCAGGATCCACCCAACATCACGGATCTCTCTACCAGTACCGAGTTGTTCGAGACCGGTATCAAGGTGATTGACCTGCTGACACCGTTTGTGCGAGGTGGCAAGGCGGGTCTGTTCGGTGGAGCGGGGCTCGGCAAGACAGTGATCCTGACCGAACTGATTGCTCGAATCGCTGGCGGTGATGGCAACTCGGTGTTTGCTGGGGTCGGGGAACGAACCCGCGAGGGAACGGACCTCTGGCTGGAAATGCAGGCGACAAAGATCGGCAAAGACGGGGCAAGCGTGATTGACACGACGTGCATGGTCTTCGGCCAGATGAACGAGCCGCCCGGCGCGAGGCTGCGAGTCGCCCTTTCAGCACTCACGATAGCCGAGTACTTCCGCGATCATTCCGAAGGAGCTGACACGCTGTTGTTTGTCGACAATATCTTTCGCTTCTCGCAAGCCGGAAGTGAAGTATCCGCACTGCTTGGTCGTATGCCATCCGCTGTGGGATACCAACCGACTCTGGCTACCGAAATGGGTGCTTTGCAAGAACGTATTGCCTCGACAAACAAAGGTGCTATTACCTCGGTCCAAGCGGTTTATGTTCCGGCTGATGATCCAACCGACCCGGCCCCAGCAACTGCTTTCGGTAACCTCGATGCATTTCTGTACCTAGAACGTTCTATCTCCGCCAAGGGAATTTACCCCGCTGTGGATCCGTTGGCATCGTCGAGCCGTATTCTCGACCCGCAATATGTTGGCGATCGACACTATGGCATTGCACGAAACGTCCAAACCATCCTGCAACGATATCGCGAACTTCAAGATATTATCGCTATTTTGGGTGTTGATGAACTAAGCGAAGAAGACAAGCAAGTCGTCCATCGCGCTCGTCGTTTAGAACGATTCTTGTCGCAACCATTCCTCGTCGCCGAAGTGTTCACCGGAAAACCTGGTGAAATCACGCCACTTGAAGATACCTTGCGTAGCTTCGAAGAAATCTGTGCAGGCAAATGGGATCACTTACCAGAATCTGCATTTATGTATGTGGGTAGCGTCGATCAAGCTGAAGAACAAGCCAAGAAAATAGCTCAAGGTTAATTCATGACACTTCATTGTATTGTTGTTACGCCGGAAGAAACCGCATTTGAAACGGATGTGGACTCGATTGTCGTTCCTCTTTTTGATGGTGAAAAAGGGGTAATGACTGACCATGCGCCCATGATCGGCCGACTGGGAAATGGAGCTCTCACACTTACCAACGGTGGAACTAGCGAAAGTCACTATGTCGAAGGCGGTTTTATTCAAGTCCTTGATAACGTCGTTTCGATTTTGACAAACCGAGTCGGCGCGATCGAAGATCTTAACCAAAACGACCTTGAAGACAACCTGCGTGACGCGCTCGCTATGCCCGGAAACTCAGTTGAAGAATTGGATCAACGTGAACAAGTTGTCAATGCAGTTCGCTCTCAATTACGCGTGCTCAACCGATCGTAAATCATCGTGGCATCGATAATTTAATCGAACCTGATTGCTTCCGTTGAGGACCAAGGCTTAATTAGCCATCGGAATGCAAACCGCTATGAGATCAAAATCCAGCCACCGGGAAACACTCCTCTGGATGCTGATACCGATGTTGGCGATTGTATTTTTGTTTGTCCCGCTCATGGTGCAGGATGAAGTTCCCGTCTTTAGAGACGCTGGGCATTTCTATTACCCCACCCTACATTTTGAACATCAACAGTGGCAACAAGGTCAGGTGCCCTTGTGGAATCCACAAGATGAACTTGGGCGTCCATTTGCAGCAGACGCAAGTGCAGGAGTGTTTTATCCCGGCAAACTCATTTTCATGCTCCCGTTTGCCTTTTCGACTTGTCTCGTTCTGTACACCGCCTTGCATCTGCTTGTAGCCGCGTACACAACTTTTCGCGTTGCCCGTTATCTCAAAGCGACTGCGCTGGCAAGTATCATCGCCGCGTTATCATTTTCCCTAGGTGGAGCAGTTCTGTCACAACATGCAAACATCATCTTCTTAGTGTCTGCAGCCTGGTTGCCACTTGGGCTACTCTATGGTCTACAGCTAATTCGCAATGAAAACCGATCACGCGCCTGCGTCTTGCTATCCATTTGCCTCGCCTTAATGCTACTCGGCGGCGACCCGCAAGCCGTGGTGCACCTGATCATCGTGCTGCTTGTGTGCTGGTCCATTCTGCCCCGTTATTCACCACAGGCATCGACTCCCGATGCTCCATCCCGACTACCGCTAAAAACGCTGCTGGCGACCCTGTCGTGTGTCGCCGTCATCACTACAGCGTTAACCGCTATTCAACTTTTACCTACCCTTGAATGGTCGCAGCGCAGTGAGCGTAATATGCGGTCATCGTCGCAAACTGTTTTCCAATGGGCTGGGGATCGTCTCAAAAACAACGATTTTGAGAACGAAATCGTTGCACCAAAAACAATCGACCGCGACCATAGCCAACGAGTTTACAAGTTTTCCCTGCCACCTTGGCAACTCGCTGAACTCGCATTACCCAACGTGAGCGGGAAGCTCTATCCGCAGCGCAATCATTGGACATTTTTACTTCCTGACAGTCAAGCAATTTGGTTCCCAACAATTTACCAAGGCATCATCCCGTTGATATTGGCAATATCCGTAATGACTCTCCGCCGTCGTAAAGATACGATCGCTGCCATGTTGTCGTGGGTGCTGATGCTTACTTTATTTGCTGCGCTGGGAACATTCTCATTGGGATGGATCTGGAATCAAATCGCTCCCACAACAAACATCGCCCCAACGAATTTTAGTTTGTATTGGCTCATCACCAACACCATCCCCGAATACATCGATTTCCGCTATCCCGCAAAGTGGTTTGTGCTGACAAGTTTGATGTTGGCGTTATTGGCCAGTCGCGGCTGGGACCAGTTTATCCAACGACTACCCCAGCTACGGCAACATGTTTTCCTAAAACTGTTGATCCTCGGTACAGTTTTTGCGCTGATCGGTATCCTCTGCATTCCACTCTCTAACTGGATTGCCGCCAAATTATCTGGCAGCCTTGCGGATCAGTTTCTAGGACCCGTTTCTTCGTCAGGAGCTCTGCGCAATCTGTTCACCGCGCCGCTACACGCATTGATCGCAAGCATTGTAATCTTCGCCATTTGCATCTGGGGAATCTATGGCCGTTGGCAGAAATATACTTGGGCCCCAATCCTAATTCCACTGCTCATTGTATTGGATCTATTAATCGCCAATCACTGGATCATCGTTAGTGCCCCGGCAAGCCATTGGCAAACAGAGTCCGCAGTCCAACGCATCACTTCCAACCGCACACCTCGGGAACCGATTCAAATCTATCGGGCCCGCACGCACCGTTGGTATCCACCAGCGTTTGCTGCGACTTCGTCTCCACAGCGTCTGGCCGAGGCACTCGACTGGGATCGGCAAACACTGCGCACACGACTGCATTTACTGTCGCCTTATCAACTACTCGATACCAATGCCAGCCTATCGAGTGCTGATTATGAATCGATGCTACGCGTCATGCGAATTCATGGACTACGGCGCGCCGATGGAATCGCTGAACCTGACCTACGCGGCTTAGCATTGCTTGGCGCCGACTACTTTATTGCACCTAAATCGCTTAATCTACACGACGACGAACAAGGTTCCCCTTCGCCGAGTTGGCCGATCGCAACGGATGCCCACCTGATCGAACTCAGCTCTGCCTACCCCGCTGCTTGGGTAACTCACGACTGGGAAGTCGCTCAACCGGTTACCACGCATAGTTTTCGCGAATTGGATGCACTGAGTGAGCACGTTTTTTATCCAAACAATAGCTTTCGCAATTTTACCAACTGGACCTTTTGGGAAACCTCACGACCTCGTGAACCGACGCACCCAGAATTAACTGCTGCACCAGTCAAGATCATTCAGCGTGCAGTTGGTTACCTACAACTCGAAACATACCTCTCTGCTCCCGGATTATTGATTATCAACCAAGGATATGCCCCTGGTTGGAAAGCAAAGGTCTGGAATCTAGAAAACACGTTGCCTCAAATTCATGAAGTGTATCGCGGGAATCGCGTGATGCAAGCAATTTGGCTTGAGCCGGGTAATCACACTGTTGAGTTAATCTACCAACCGGCATCATTCTTGCTCGGTCTGCTGATAAGTGCTGTGGCTTGGACCACATTAACCATCTTGTTCGTTAAACAAGCCATTAAATTTCGAAGGCTGAATCTTCCGTAACTGCGTCTGAAGCGTCTGCTTTCATCTTCAAGTTGGGCGTCTCAATGGTTACGGTTGTATGAGCACCGATGCTGCGAGTCAACCAAACGCTGGCTCCGACGACACTATCGTGACCGATCGTCGTCTCACCCCCAAGGATTGTCGCCGATGCATATACAACAACGTTGTCTTCAATCGTCGGATGACGTTTCATACTACGAATAATATTCCCGTCCGCATCGATTGGGAAACTCAGTGCGCCGAGTGTCACGCCTTGATATATCTTGACATGACTTCCGATCACCGTTGTCTCACCAATCACCACGCCGGTACCATGATCAATAAAAAACGACGGCCCAATTGTAGCGCCAGGATGAATATCAATGCCAGTTTCTTTGTGCGACCATTCGGACATCATTCTAGGAATAAATGGTACATTAGCGCGATATAATTCGTGAGCGATTCGATGCACAGTTATGGCTTCCAGTCCGGGATAGCAAAATATCACTTCATCGTGACTCTTGCAGGCCGGATCACCAGCATAGGCTGCATTGACATCCGTGGCTAACATCCGCCGCAGATCTGGGATCTTGCCCAACAACTCCAAAGTGATCTGTTGTGCCTGGTCCTTATACTGTTTCCAATCTCCTTTGGATTCGTTGACAACATCTTCGTGCTGCAACGCTCGCGCAATTTGTATCGACAACCGCTCAAATACCTGATCAATCAAGTCACCAACATAGAATTTAACGTTTTCAAACGTTAAGCCTTCACGTCGACGGTAGCCTGGAAAAAGTATCTCGCGAAAATCGTTGATGATAGAAGTAATTTCATCATATTGCGGCAGCGGGGTATGACCTAAGTGGTTTATCGTACCCACATCTTGGTAGGTTTGGACAATTTGCTCGATTAGAGCAGGCAGTGTTTTTTTGTTTTCGGCGGAAGACATAACGTACTCTTTTTTGCACAATGGAAGGAAACAGATTCTATTCTGTGGTGAAATTCCGTCTAGCATATCGATAGACGGCCAACATCAAGGTTGGCTTGCTCTGGTTAGCGACAACAACAGAGGCAGTCGCTAATACTGTGATACGCGAGGAATTTCATATGTGCCATTTTCGAAAAGTCAGTTACGAGGCCTTATACCATATTAGATTCTACTTAATGAGTGTCAAGGCATTAGGGCCACGAACCCTCGAAGCAGAAAGAAATCGACTCTACAATCTAAACAATCGTTGCTTTCGGAACGGCTAAGCTAGCAGGCGGCTTCCTTGGCTAATAGAATCGCATCATGCAATTGGATTTCCCCTTCATACAAACTTCGCCCAATAATCGCTCCGTCTAATCCCGCAGCTGCAAGCTCGCGAACATCCTCAAGCGTAGTCACACCACCGGACGCAATCACCGGAATGTCCGTCGCCTGTTTCATCTCTCGCATCGCATCAATATTTGCGCCTTGCATCATTCCATCGCGAGCGATGTCCGTATAAATAATCGCTGCGACTGGCTCATCAACAAAATATTGTGCCAAACTAACCGCACTCGTTTCGCTAGTTTCCAGCCAACCATCCGTAGCAACCATCCCTGATCTAGCGTCAATTCCTAAGGCTAATTGGTAAGGGTACTTCCGTACCATTTCGCAAAACCAAGCGGGTTCCTTCAGAGCCTTCGTACCCACAATTAACCGAGTTAATCCTAATCCCAATAATAATTCAATCGTGGACTCTTCACGAACACCTCCACCGAGTTGACAGGGAATAGCCAAAGCCTCTGTAATGCCGCGAACCGCTGCTTGGTTAGTCCATGCCCCATCGCGAGCGCCGTCTAAATCGACCAAGTGCAAATACTCAGCACCCTGCTCTACCCATTGCTGAGCCATCGCAGTCGGGTTTTCTCCAAACACGGTCTCCTGTGCATAGTCGCCTTGTTTAAGACGCACGCAATTGCCGCCACGCAAATCAATTGCTGGCCAAATTTCCATTATATTTTATTCCCAATGCTGTAGTCTAAATGACTATTCTATATTTCAGAAAAATTCTGTAGCAACTGAAGGCCTGCTCGTTGACTCTTCTCCGGATGAAACTGAGTTGCGAATAAATTGTCACGCCAAATGCCTGCACAAAATGTACCGTCATAATCGCTCGTTACCGAAATGACACTGGGGTCGCTTGGCACAACGTAGTAGGAATGCACAAAATAGAAATACGTGTTGTTATCAATGCCCTTTAGAATTGGCGCGGCGTGCTCAATGTTCACTTGATTCCAGCCCATGTGTGGAACCTTGAATTCCGCTGCAATCTCAAATCGTCGCACCTCTCCGGCAATGATTCCTAGACCTTCGTACTCGCCGCCCTCATAACTCACATCGAACAACAATTGCAGCCCGATGCAAATCCCTAAAAACGGCTTTCCACTGGCTATCAAGTCGTGTATTGGCGATACCAAATCTCGATTACGCAATTCCTTAATCGCATCTTCAAACGCACCCACACCCGGCAAGACAACCTTGTCCGCTTGCTGCAATACTGAGGCATCACTGGTGATCACCGCCTCAGCGCCAAATGACTCAAAGGCCTTTTGCACACTGCGCAAATTCCCCATCTGATAGTCAATAATTGCAATCATAACGTCTGCACAACCTCTGGGAGTCAATTTCGAAAACCTTATTATAAACACTCACTCCATATCCGATAACCCACAACGCCGCGCTCACTTTTTGATGGGATTGCAACAAGGGATTGCAATTGTTACCATTTTGGCGACACCATTTACTCTACCCCTCTGTTTTTATGCAACACCCATTCATAAATCGCTATTACAAACCCGCTTTGGTTGTCGCGGTTTGTCTAATCTCGTGGGGTTGCCAGTCCGGACCAATTGGACCCGACGGTAAATTCGCTTGGAATCAAAGCCAACAGCAAGCAACAGACGACGCCAACGAATCCGATCAAAATCGGCAGGTCAACCAACTCAACAACGATAATGAATCGCTACACGCTCAACTAGCTCAAGCCCGACAACAATACAGAGTCACTGCGCAAGAGTTGGAATTGATTAAATCAGAATTAAAACAAGCGACTGACAAGCTCGCAAATCAACCAAATCCTGCCCAACCCGCCAACCTTGCGCCCCCAGCAGTTGAAGATGCGATACCAGTACCATCCGCCACGAATGCACAATCACTGCCTCTCGTAGATATTCAAGGAACTACCACCGGTCGAGATGGCAACACCGTTCGCATTGAAGTTGCTACGACAGTCATCTTTTCACCAGACGGAATTACAGTCAGTTCAGCCGGTCAAACATTACTCGATCAAATCGCCAGTGCTATCACTACCAATTACAGCAAACAAATGATTACCATTGAAGCCCATGCCTATCAAGGCGATACCCCAACGGAACATCACGACCTAGCGGCTCGTCAAGCAATCGCCATTTATCAATACATGCAAACGCAACGGCTGTTGCCCGAAAATCAATTCATCGTCACGTCACGCGGCAGCAGCGCGCCGCGTTACTCCACTGCTACGGAACAAGGTCGGCGGGGAAATAGTCGCCTTGAATTCATCGTATCTCCGAAACCCTTTTGATACGTATAGTCTCCGTTCTCCTATCCACAACATCTCCTTTCCGCGATATCACAATGTTCTCCTGGAACCAATGCTGGATTATCTCGTTAATCGGCCTCTTTGCTGGAGCGGCGGTTAATTGGGGAATTTACAATCTAGCTTGGACTAGAAAACCAATTAGCCCATGGGGTAAGCTGCCACAGACAATCTCCAAACGACCGTGGCTAGCGAGGATGCCTGTCATCGGTTGGTGGAGCCTACGTTCAGAAGCGACTCTGCATGGAAACAATTTCTGGTTCCGACCCGCTTGCATTGAACTCGGTACAGCTGCGATCTTTGCCTTCTTTTATTACCATCAGACTGAGTTGATGGAGTCGCCATCCAACTTGTTATGGCAACAGCTTGTCCCCCACTTAATTCTCGTCGTTCTTCTTATCACGGCTACATTCATTGATCTCGATGAGCGTTTAATCCCAGATACGATTACCGTTACCGGAACCCTAATAGCACTGGGCATCGCGGCAATTCTTCCTGAATCTCGATTAATCGATCTAGGGAACTCATTCGAAATCGCATTTCTCAACCCGTCAACTCCCGCAGTTTCACAAACCGATCTCAAGTCCCCAGCCGCATTGATATGGTCCAGTGGTTGCTTGCTCTTTTGGGGATTTGCGATTGTCCCCAAAATCGCCACTGCCCGCTATGGTCTGTCTAAAGGTATGCAAGTCATGTTGGCCAGTATGATTCGGCCTGCTCGCAAATCACGAAACCCGGATACGCCACGCAAGCGCGAGCCTTTTACGGTTACGCTAGTTGTCGCTGTAAGTATGGTCGTTGGTCTCTTTGGCATCCTTCTGTGCTGGTGGAACGGTGGCGTCCACTGGGCAAGCCTTAACCATGCCATCTGGGGAATGACCGGCGGGCTGTTAGTTGTATGGGGGGTTCGGGTCGTAGCCAAATTTGCGCTGCAACGAGAAGCGATGGGGTTTGGTGACGTCACTCTTCTCGCAATGATAGGCGCCTTTCTGGGATGGCAAGCAGCGTTGCTAACGTTTGTTTTAGCGCCTTTCGCTGGGCTCCTCCTCACCGTCGCTCAATTTATCAGCACTCGTAAATCTGACCTAGCATTTGGTCCCTACCTTAGCCTCTCGGCCATCATTGTCATTCTCGGTTGGCCAATCATTTGGCCACAATACGCCCGTGACACAATCTTCATTCATGGGTCCGCACTGCCAATTGTCTTATTAATTGGGTTGGCCGCCATGTGGGCGTTACTATTTGTTTGGCAACAGATCAAAAGTTCAGCCGCTAACTAGCGGACAGCGTCGCAATAATCTCAGCGGCAACTTCTTCTGCGTCGAGTGACTCCGTGTCGACGGAAAAATCAGCGACTGCGGCGTATATATCTCGCCGCCGCTCCATCAGTTCACTAACTTCATCATGCAGGTCATGTGTTGTTAAAAGTGGGCGCTGAGACTGTGTTTGCGAGTCCTCGGTAAGCCGCTCACACACAGAATCCACACTCGCCTGTAACCACACGATCTGGCCTTGAGCCCGAATCGCCGCTCGATTTTCACTACGCAGAACTGCTCCACCTCCTAGGGCAACAACCTGGTTATCACCTAACGCTATCTCAGCTACCACCGCGGATTCTCGCTCTCGAAAACCTTCTTCCGTTTCAGTAGCAAAGATTTCCGTAATCGTCATCCCTGCGGCTTGCACAATCAATGCATCGGAATCAACACATTTGAGTCCCAGCGTCGCGGCGATTTTTCGAGCGACTGTCGATTTCCCAGTCGCACGGTAACCAATCAGAAAGACATTCATCTGGCAAACCTAATTGTTGGGTCGATGTTTAGCAGCACCGATCGTTTTACGCAAAGTATCACGCATCACATCTGTAGGTGCTTCTTCGCCAGTAAAGAACTTGAACTGCAACTCAGCTTGTTTCACAAACATCTCCAAACCGCTTACGGTTTTGCAGCCATGTTCACGAGCAGTTTTTATCAGCAATGTTTGTTCAGGATTATAGATGGTATCAAAGACGATCATACGGCGGTTCATACCGGATTCTTCAAATGGTGTTTCGTTAACCTCCGGATGCATTCCTACCGGTGTGCAATTAATCAACACATCCGGACTCGCTTGATGCCGTTCCTCCCATTCGATCGATTCGCATTTAAGCTCGGAAGCCAAACCCATTGACTTTTCATAGGTGCGGGACGTAATTTCCAGTTCGGCCCCGCGATCGACGACGCCCATCGCGATCGCTCGAGCAACACCGCCGGCCCCCAAGATCAATACACGTTTTCCATCTAGCCATTTTGTGGCCGGATCCTCATTAGCAGCTTTGGCCAAACTCAACATCGCGCCCTTTAGATCCGTGTTATACCCATTCACACTCTTACCATCAAACACAACCGTATTCACCGCTCCAATTTTCCGCGCTCCACGTGCGGTTTTAGTCAACATTGCCATCACATTTTCTTTGTGTGGAATGGTAACACTTAATCCGCGGATTCCCAATTGGGGAGCTTCTCGGATAAACTGCTCGAGGTAATCACTCGGAACGCGTAACGGCACATACACTCGATTCATTCCCATCGCCAAAAAAGCAGCGTTGTGAATAATCGGGCTCATGCTGTGCCCCACCGGGTCCGCAATCACGCCGTAGACCTCGGTATCTGCGTTAATCGATTCATACCGATACGTGTCAGTCATTTGTTGAAAACTAAGCTGTCCTGGTGCTAATTGGCGCTCGTGATGAAAAGTGCCATAGGTAAACGGTGATCCGAACTTACCTGCTAGGATTCGGGACGCGGCGCCAATATCCCCCATACAAATGCCAATCGTCGGAATCGTTGTCGATTCGAGCAAGTGCAACATGCGTGTTACATCATTGGGGCAATTAGCTAAACATGCGATTTTAACGATGTCCGCATCTTTGCCGGCGAGACGCGTATGGATAGCGGCTAGGTCCTGCGGTGTCTCATCAAAATCATGCAAGCTAATAATTCGCTTTGTCGCGCCGTAACGAGGAACTTGGTCGGCAATATCTTCTTCCAAGTCAATATAATCAGCGCCTGCAACAATCGCCGCACGCAATAGAATAACCCGATTCTCTTCTGTTCCTTCCCACTTCCCACCGTCTTGCTGGCGCCGACAGGTCATCACAACTGGCGAGGGGCGATCCTTAAGTAGCCGTTGCAATGTGACATTACGACGAATATAATCTAAACGAATTTCAACAAGCCGCGCACCCTGCTCCACCAAATGGCGATGCTCAGCGATCACTTGCTTGTGTCGCCCGCGGCCAATGCTAACGCATATAACGGAAGATATTTCAACATCCGTCTCTGTCACAATGAACACCTCATAATGTTCTCCTACAATCGCATCTCTGTTATATCTGACCATCCACAGGTTATAACGCAACAATCAGAATCTATTTTACTTACATTCGTCCGTTCTGAAGTCATTAATTGAGTCAATTTCAGCGTTACATACCTGATATATGAAAGCATCTGCGGG
>TARA_B110000263_G_scaffold32004_1_pt1 | contig 12089 bp, 10 predicted proteins | sample TARA_B110000263 | Tara Oceans TARA_B110000263 (sample SAMEA4397730) | marine metagenome | biome: Polar Biome; feature: [MES] marine water layer (ENVO:01000295) within the mesopelagic zone...; material: water (ENVO:00002006), including particulate matter (ENVO:01000060) such as......
AAAATGAATTTATTGAGCAATTACCAGTAGATGAGTTTTTAGGAGATCAAGAAAACCTTTCTTCCACTAGTAGTAGTAGAAGAGATTTTTTAAAGTTTTTAGGTTTTAGTACTGCTGCTGCTACTTTAGCCGCTTGTGAAACACCTATTGTTAAGTCTATACCATACCTAGTTAAGCCTGATGAAATTATTCCTGGAGTAGCAAACTATTATGCTTCTACTATTTATGATGGAAGGGATTATGCAAGTGTTTTGGTAAAAACTAGAGAAGGAAGGCCAATTAAAATTGAAAATAATGCTACATACTCAAATTCTCGTGTTCAAGCTTCTGTTCTTTCATTATATGATTCTGCAAGATTAAAGCATCCTCTTAAAGATAGTAAAGAAACAAATTGGCGAACTGTAGATTTAGAAATAAAAGAAAAATTAGAAGCAGTTAATGACGGAAAAATTGCACTACTAACTTCTACCATTATAAGTCCTTCAACTGAAAATTTAATTAAAGATTTTTCAAAAAAGTACAATAACGTAGAGCATGTTATGCTTGATTCTACTCCTTATGATGGGGTTTTAAATGCTAATATGGATTCTTTTGGAATTAGATTAGCACCTACATATAGTTTTGATAAGGCAAATGTTATTGTTTCTTTTGGAGCTGATTTTCTTGCAAATTGGATGGAAAATGAGTATGCTACTGATTATGTAAAAGGAAGGAATCCAAAATCTGGTAGAATGTCTAAGCATTATCAAATTGAAACTAATTTGTCACTCTCTGGAGCAAATGCAGATAATAGAATGCAGATCAAACCATCTGAGCAAGGATTTTTAATTTCCAGTTTGTATGATGGAATTCAGGGAAAAACATTTGACAAAAGATTATCATCTATTGTTAAGGGATTACAATCTAACTTATCCAAATCTATTGTAATTAGCAATAGTAATGATAAAAATGTTCAGCTTATTATAAATGCAATAAATCAAAAATTAGGCAATTATAATAGTACAATCTCTATTAATAAACCCACTAATTTAAAGCAAGGAAATACAAATAAATTAGATAATTTACTTAGCGATATGAAAGCAGGTAATATTGGGGCAATTATCACCTACAATGTCAATCCATCTTATTCTCTTGCCAAAGCAACTGAATTTAATGAAGCTTTAAAAAATGTAAAATTAAAAATATCAACTTCGCTTTATAATGATGAAACCGCCTCTTTAATGGACTATGTGTGTCCAGATCATCATAATTTAGAAAGTTGGGGGGATGCAAATCCTAAGTATGGGAAGTATTCTTTAATGCAACCAACTATTTCTCCTTTATTTAATACTCGTCAATTTCAGGAGAGTCTTCTAGTTTGGACTAGTAGATCAGATTATTTCTCATATCTTAAAGAATTTTGGATTAATAAAGGAGTTAATTGGAACAAGTCGCTTCATGACGGATTTTTTGATTTAAAAGAAAATAAATTAAAACTTAAAAGATTTGTTGATCAATCACAATCTATTAAGAGTAAAAAAAGTAATACTATAGAACTTGAGATATATGAAACCATAGCATTAGGAGATGGTTGCCAATCGAATAACCCATGGTTACAAGAACTTCCAGACCCTATTACTAGAGCATGTTGGGATAATTACCTAACAATATCAGCGACTACTGCAAAAGAATTAGGATTATCTAATTGGAATGTTTCAAATGGAGCTTTAAATGGAAGCCTTGTTGATATAACTGCAGATAATTTAGTGATTAGAGATGTTCCTGTAATGATTAGTCCTGGACAGGCTCTTTCTACTGTAGGAATGGCAGTAGGTTACGGAAGAACTAAAGCGGGTAAAGCTGGAAATAATGTTGGCTTTAATGCATTTCCTTTCTTAAATACTAAATCCGTTACAATAACTAAGGTAGAAGGTAAATATGAATTTGCTTCTATTCAACTTCATCATACTATGATGGGTAGAGATATTGTTAAGGAAACAACTCTAGCAGAGTATATTAAGGATCCTTCTTCAGGAAATCATAGAGAGACCTATGCAACATATAAAGGAAAATTACCATCAGATCAAGTCTCTCTTTATGAAGAGCATGATTTAGAAACAGGTCATTTTTGGAATTTATCAATAGATTTAAGTTCATGTATTGGTTGTGGAGAATGTGTTATTTCTTGTCAAGCAGAAAATAACGTACCAGTTGTTGGAAAAGAAGAAGTAAGAAAGAGTAGGGATATGCATTGGATGAGAATTGATCGTTATTTTTCTTCTGATATGACAAAAGAACTCTCTAAAAAAGAAAAGCTTTCAGCTATAGATATGTTTAGTGAGATGGAAGATCCATCAGAAAAACCTGAAGTAGTTTTTCAACCCGTGATGTGTCAGCATTGTAATCATGCTCCTTGTGAGACTGTGTGTCCGGTTGCGGCAACAACTCATAGTAATGAAGGGTTAAATCAAATGACTTATAATAGATGTGTTGGAACAAGGTATTGTGCAAATAATTGCCCATATAAAGTAAGAAGATTTAATTGGTTCCAATATTCAGATAATGATAAGTTTGATTTTAATATGAATGATGACTATGGTAAAATGGTTTTAAATCCAGATGTTGTTGTTAGATCAAGAGGGGTTATTGAAAAATGCAGTATGTGTATTCAAAAGATTCAAGAACTTAAACTTAATGCTAAGAAAAGTGGTCAACCTATTAAAGATGCTGATGCTCAAACTGCATGTGCATCTTCTTGCTCTACTAATGCTATTGTTTTTGGAGATTCAAATAATAAAGATAGTGAAGTTTGGCGTTTAAGAAATGATGAAAGAGCATACGATTTATTAGATCACTTAAATGTTAAGCCTTCTGTATTTTATCAAACTAAGATTAGAAATAAAGCATAATGCATAAAGAATCAGAAATTAGAGATCCGTTAATTCTTGGTAATAAAACTTACCATGATATAACAAGAGACATTGCTAGGCCTGTAGAGGGTAAGGCAAATAAATATTGGTGGATTTTATTTGGATTGTCTGCGATGCTTTTTTTGTGGGGTGTTGCATGTATAGCTTATACTATAGGTACTGGTATTGGTGTTTGGGGTTCAAATAAAACAGTTAATTGGGCTTGGGATATTACAAATTTTGTTTGGTGGATTGGTATCGGACATGCGGGCACATTAATTTCTGCTGTTCTTTTACTATTTCGTCAAAAATGGAGAATGGGAATAAATAGATCTGCAGAAGCAATGACAATTTTTGCTGTAGTGCAAGCAGCTCTCTTCCCATTAATTCATATGGGTAGACCTTGGCTTGCATATTGGGTGTTTCCTATTCCAAATCAATATGGATCTTTATGGGTTAATTTTAATTCTCCTCTTCTTTGGGATGTATTTGCAATATCAACTTATTTTAGTGTTTCTGTAGTATTTTGGTATATTGGATTAATACCTGATTTTGCCATGATTAGAGATAGGATGAGTAGTACAATCAGTCCTATGAAAAAACGTTTATATACTATTCTATCTTTTGGATGGAGTGGAAGAGCAAAACATTGGCAAAGATTTGAAGAAGTTTCTTTGGTTTTAGCAGGTTTAGCAACACCATTAGTTTTCTCTGTACATTCAATTGTAAGTATGGATTTTGCAACATCAGTAATACCTGGTTGGCACACAACTATTTTTCCTCCCTATTTTGTTTTAGGAGCACTTTTTTCAGGGTTTGCAATGGTAGAGACTCTGCTAATAATTATGAGAAAAGTTGTTAATATGGAAGCCTATATTACAATTAAGCATATAGAATATATGAATGTTATAATTTTATTTACTGGTTCTTTAGTTGGTACAGCATATATTACGGAACTTTTTATGGCATGGTATTCAGGTGTTGAGTTTGAGCAGTATGCATTTTTAAATAGAGCAACTGGCCCTTATTGGTGGGCATATCTTTCTATGATGTCATGTAATGTTATGATACCTCAGTTATATTGGATTCGTAAAATTAGAACATCATTCATTGCTACTTTTATACTATCTATATTTGTAAATATTGGTATGTGGTTTGAACGTTTTGTAATTATTGTAACTTCCCTTCATAGAGATTTTTTACCTTCTGCTTGGACAATGTTCTCCCCAACTTTCGTTGATGCTGGAATTTTTCTAGGAACAATAGGATTCTTTTTTACTTTATTCTTATTATATTCTAGAACATTCCCTGTTGTTGCACAGGCTGAATTAAAAACAATTTTAAAATCTTCTGGATCAGAATTTAAAACAAGAAGTCATGAGTAAAAAAACATTATACGCTATTTTTGATGATGAAGAGGTTTTATTAGAATCTGTCAAGGAGCTTAGATCTCAAGATTTTGAAATTACTGAAGTTTATAGTCCATTTCCAATTCACGGTCTTGATCATGCTTTAGGATTAAAAGAAACAAGAATGGCTATTACTGCCTTTATATATGGATGCATAGGACTTACTTTTGGAGGGTTATTAATTTATTATACAATGATATCTGGTATTGGCAAGAGTTGGCCAATGAATATTGGAGGAAAACCAAATTTTTATTTCTATCAAAACATACCTTCTTTTGTTCCAATTATGTTTGAATGTACAGTTCTTTTTGCAGCTCATTTAATGTCTATCACATATTTATTTAGGAATAAACTATATCCTGGAGCAACTACTAAAAGTCCTGACCCTAGAACTACTGATGATAAGTTTTTAATGGAAATTAAGGTCGAAGGCAGTGATTTTGAGATCAAAAAGATACTTACTTCTACTGGTGCTTCTGAAATAAATGAAAAAAATATTGATCATGAATAGAGTATTTATAGCATTTGCATTTTTGTTCTTCGTTTCTTCTTGTTCAAATCCAGGACCAGGTTATGAATATATGCCTAACATGTATCGTTCGCCATCTTTAGAAACATATGGACAGAACACTGTTTTTAATGATAGCTCGAATGCTAGAACACCTGTTAAAGGTACAATTGCAAGAGATTATTTATCTACTTTTTATTATGATGGTTCTTTAAAAGAGTATTTAGATGCAGGAAATAATGCTTTAAATCCAATAGAAAAAAATGATGCTAATCTTAATGATGGTAAGAAGTTATATTCTATGTTTTGTAAGCATTGTCATGGGGAATTTGGAGCTGGAGGAGGGTCAATAACTCATCCAATATATTCTGCTATTCCTCATTATAATGATGGTAAATTATTAAGAAGAGCTGATGTTCCTATGAATCAACTAAAAGCTGGACATATATTTCATGCTATCACATATGGATTAAATGCTATGGGGCCACACTCTTCACAATTAAGTGAGGAAGAAAGATGGAAAATTGTTCTTTATGTTCAAGAATTACAAAAATATAGTACTGAATAAACTAATAAATAATGTATAAAATATCAAAATCTTCTATAGTATTTTCAGTCATCTTAATAGTAGTTGGGCTTGTTTCTACTATTTATGCATTTTCTCATGATTCTCATGCAGCATGGACAAGCTTAATATTCAATAATTACTTTTTCTTAGGGATATCTATTTTTGCAGTCTTCTTTGTTGCACTTCAGCATGTTGCTGAAGCAGGTTGGTCTACAGTTATTAAACGTGTCCCAGAAGCAATAATGACTTTTCTTCCTTATGCATGTACTGTTATGATATTTATTGTAGTTACAGCTATTCAGCATAAATGGGGTAATCATATTTATCATTGGTTAGAAGAGGGGATTATGACAGAAGGTACTGTTAATTATGATAAAATAATTGCTGGCAAACAAGCCTATTTAAATCCTGCCTTTTTCTTAATTAGATCTATAATATATGTTGTTGTATGGATTTATTGTGCTAAAAGATTGCGTGAGATATCTCTTCAGGGAGATCTTGAGGGCGGTATAGGAGGGAAGTCTTACAATAAAGGAATTACAGTCTCAGCATGGTTTATTGTATTTTTTGCTCTTAGTTCTTCAACTGCTTCATGGGATTGGATTATGTCTATTGATGCACATTGGTTCAGCACATTATTTGGTTGGTATATTTTTGCAGAATGGTCAGCAATTGGGTTCACTACAATTTTATTGTTCTGCCTGTTTTTAAAGCGACAAGGCTATCTTAAAGATCTAAATCAGAGTATTATTCATGATTTAGGAAAATGGGTTTTTGCATTTTCAATTGTTTGGACTTATATGTGGTTTTCACAGTTTATGTTAATTTGGTATGCAAATATTCCTGAAGAAGTCACTTATTTTATGGAGCGAATAGAATTGTCTAATTATAGATTTTTATTTTGGTTTAGTGTTGCTATTAATTTTGTTGTTCCAACTGTAGTTTTAATGAGTAGAGATGCTAAAAGAAATACAAGTTATTTAATTACAGCTTGTATTGTTATATTAATAGGTCATTGGATTAATTCTTATCTTCTCTTTGCTCCTGGAACATTACATGATCACGGACATTTAGGCTTTACAGAAATTGGTATGGGACTTGGTTTTTTAGGTGTTTTCCTTCTTGTTGTATTTAGAAGTTTAACTACTAGATCTTTAGATATAAAACACCATCCATTTCTTGAAGAAAGCAAGCACCTTCATACATAAGAACTTCTTTTAACCTATTTTTTTTAGTCTGTTAAGTTTCTTTTATATTACTTATAGTTTCTTATTTTTGTGTGTATATGAGTGATGAATTAAATCCTGAAGAAAATGATCTTTCTAATGAAGAAATAGAATTTGAACAGGTTCTTAGACCAAAACAATTTTCTGACTTTAAAGGGCAAGATAAAATTGTAGATAATTTAAAAATTTTTATAGAAGCTGCTAAACAAAGAGAAGAGCCTCTAGATCATGTACTTTTGCATGGCCCTCCTGGACTTGGAAAAACGACACTATCATATATTATTGCAAATGAATTAGAAGTTGATATTAAAACAACTTCTGGACCAGTATTAGATAAGCCTGGTGATTTAGCAGGCTTACTGACTAATCTAGAGGAAAGAGATGTTTTATTTATTGATGAAATTCATAGATTAAATCCTATTGTTGAAGAATATTTATATTCTGCCATGGAAGATTATCAAATTGATATTATGATTGAATCTGGACCTAATGCTCGTACAGTTCAGATTAAGCTTAATCCATTTACTCTAATAGGTGCTACTACTAGATCTGGATTATTGACATCTCCATTAAGGGCTCGTTTTGGTATTAATTCTCGCTTAGAGTATTATGGATCAGAGTTGCTTTCAGAAATTATTAATCGTTCCTCTTCAATTATTGATGTAAGTATATCATCAAGTGCTGCTACTGAAATTGCTGGTCGTTCTCGTGGAACACCCAGAATTGCTAATGCGTTATTGAGAAGGGTGAGAGATTTTGCTCAAATTAAAGGAGACGGTAATATTGATAAAGATATTACAATGTATGCTTTAGATGCTTTAAATGTCGATGAGAATGGATTAGACGAAATGGATAATAGAATTCTCTCTGCCATCATAGATAAATTTAAAGGTGGTCCAGTTGGTTTAACAACCATAGCGACAGCGGTTGGTGAACAGGCAGGTACTATTGAAGAGGTTTATGAACCTTTCCTTATTAAGGAAGGGTATCTTATGCGCACCCCAAGGGGAAGAGAAGCTACGGATTTAGCATTTAAGCATCTTGGAAGAGTAAAGTCGTCTAATCAAGAAAATCTTTTTTAAGATAAGGTATCAAACACTTCAAGTATACTATGTTTGTAATGAGCAAAATAGGTTAAAGCCCACACCTTAAGACTTGTTATTTCTTTTTTATTTAGCCATTTAGTAGATTTTGCTAATTCTTTTTTAAAAAGCTTAGGATCAAAACTTACTTTTCTTAAGATATGTTTACAAAATTTAAGCATTACTTAGTAAATATTTTTAAAATTAGTACAGTGCTTATATAACAGATTAATATTTTATTTATTGTTCTCCCCAGCTGTATTTATCAAATATAAATCCACTAAGATCAAGGACTCTATCAATAACTGTTGCAGTTAATTCTTCAAAGTTTGCTGGTTTACTATAAAAAGATGGAGTTGCTGGACATATAATTCCTCCAGCCTCAGTAATGGTCTTCATATTATTAATATGTATTAGACTATATGGAGTTTCTCTAGCAACCAGAATAAGTTTTCTCCTCTCTTTTAATACTACATCAGCCGCTCTTGTTATTAGGTCATTTGATATTCCGCTCGCTATTCTTCCCATTGTACCCATTGAACAAGGACATATTATCATTGTGTTGTATTTTGCTGAACCTGATGCAAATGGAGCCTCAAAATCCATTTTAGCATAAAATTTAAAAGGATAATTTTCATAGCTATTATTACCTAACTCTGTTTGCCAAACATATTTTGCATTCTCTGACATGACAACACCTACATTCTCAATTTGATCTTTCAGGTTTCTTAGTTTGTCAAATAGTACTTTTGCATATATAGCTCCACTTGCTCCTGTGATTGCAATTATAATTTTATGTTTTTGCATCTTAAAATTGATATTGTAGAATAAAGTTTAACCCAGTGTTATATTTTCCCTTATTAAATCTATATGTTTGTCCCGAAGCATGTTCTGCTATAGGTATAATAGAGTTGCTTACTTTAGTGTTTAATGATAGGTTATTATTCATTTTATATGTAAATCCAAGCGAAACACCTAGATCAAAATTATTAAATCCAGTTTGATTATCTAGTTTTCCATATAAATCATGATAATATCCATTAATAAGTGCTGATGTATGGATTCCTGACTCAATAGAAATACTTTCTGATTGTCGATACTTGATTAACAAAGGTACTTCAATATAATCAAGATAGACATCTGCAATCAGATTATTTTTATTTGTATTTGAACTTCCTTTCTGTATAAACATCATTTCTAATTGCAGTGATAATAATTGATTAATATTCCTATTGACAAAACCTCCAAGGATTATTCCTGCTTTATGAAATCCGGCTAAGTTATCACCAGAAACTTGAGTAGTACTTACACCTATGTTTATACCAGCCTTAAATTCTTGAGTATAGATATTATCTGAAATGAATAATATAAAAACAATGATAATTATAATTTTTTTCTGCATTACCTCAAGCTTACTCCGATTCCTATTGTTGTTACAGGGTATTCACTAAATGTATAGTTTGCTTGCAGGGCAATTACGGCTAATGTGAATCTTAATCCAAGATTAGCTCTTATCTCATTTTTAGATTCAAATGACATCGATATTGGGACATCAAAACTTACTTCTCCAATATTGAAGGAATCTATATTAGTTAAATTTTCCCCTGCAGAAAATGTAGTTGTAGCAGAATTATATCCTACACTAGCAAATCCTGTCAGCATTAATATATTTCTAGATACTATTAAATTAATATTCATGGCTTTTACATCAATATCTACAGCTTGTTCTAAAATATTAATTTTAGTATTTAATTGAGTATACCCCCCTTGTAAAGATAGGCTAAAAGGAATTGCATTTCCAATTACGGGTATCCATTGAAGAATATCGTGTTTAAATCCAAGCCCCCACATACTAATCTCTCCTTTACCTATAAATCCTCCATTATATTTGTAGTTTGGTATATATCGTCCGTTAACTTCTGTTTTTTTAAAAAGACCTACTCCAAAATTAAGAGTAGGTAATGGTAAGAAAGAAATAGCTGATTTTTGATTAGGCATTGTAAATTGCTCTCCTTCATATTCTATTGTAGCTCCATCACCTTTCCCTAAAATTGTTGGTGTAAGTTGATCAGAAGAAGTGAAATTTTCTATTGAATTTGGATTGAAATTTTTCTTTAATTCTGGGATATTCAAAATATTTAAAGTAATGGTAGCATCAAATCCTCCAAATCTATGGGGTCTAGCTGTGTTATACCAGCCATTATTTAGAGTTGCTCCTAAGCTCTCTCCAAGTGGTGTTAAGTACTCATGTAAGAATGCTTTAGCATCTACTGTATTTTGCATGTTAATTTGACTAAATACTGTTTGGTTTAATAATAATATAAATATTAAAGTCAGTATTTTATGCATATTTATTACTTTGCTATAAGTGAAGCTTGTTCAACTTGTAATATTTCATAATTTGAAACGTCATAGATATAAGCAATTATATTCATATTAGTGCTTTGCCAACCTCCAGCATTTCCATTTCCTTGTATTAGAACATCTTGAGAATGTTGTATGTTTTCATTTTCAAGATCTGTAAGATTTATTGAATATGAATGTTCAAAAATATCTCCATCATCAATGTAGGTGCCTCCTCCTGATAAATTCTCACCCCAAGAAGAAGTTAAAACAGTTCTAAGAACATGATTGTGAATATATGATGGATCTTCTATTCCTCCATCTTTTTGCCAGTTAGTAATTTGGTTTTCTGCCAGGCAAACAACTAGTTTATAATTTCCAACTAAAGTCGAAAGCGCTTCAGTAGTTATATGAATATCTCCAGTATTTCCAATAACTGTGGAATTTATAGTGATTCCTAATTGCACTTCTTTGTTTAATTCATCACCAACTATTGCACTCCACTGGCCATAGTCTTTTCTATGATCGCCACTACTGTACTCTATTCTATTTATCATTCCTTTTGGTAATCCATTTTGACTAACTTCAAAGAAATCATCCCACTCTTCGCCCCAACTAGTTCTAAAGTCATATGTAAATTTTTGATCTGGATTCATAGTGCTATCTAAAGGGTATGGTCTTCCAAACTGAGTTCCTGCATGTAATGCTAATCCTATTATTTGTGATCCATAAACATCATGGATGGCATCTAATTCTCTAGCAGCATCAGGACAGAATGTACATAGGTGGCCAGTGTAGTCTTCTATTAAAATATTTTTAACGTACTGGTCGATTGATGTGTCAACAGGAACTATTACATCATTCATGTAGGGGCCTTCTATTACTTCACATGAAGTTATTATTGCAAAAATAAATGTTATATAGAGTAATCTTTTCATAATTAAAAACTTGATGTTATACTTAGGTTTAGACCATTTGATGACGGTACAAGTTTACATACCCCCCCAACACAAAATATTCCCTCTCTTTTCTTTCCATATCCAATTTCAAATCGTGTAGCTCCTTTTAAGAACCCAAAATTAATATTCATATAGTGTAATCTTTTACTTTCATCCTCATTCCCATAATTATACATGTCTTGAATTGCAAAGAACCAATTTGGAGAGATTGTGTACTCAGCTAGTGCCATTATCCAATCTCCTTCTTGTTTTTTAGAGACACTATCAGGTTCTTTTGTAAATAGAGCTTGAGTTTCTATTCTTATAGTATGCCCTTTCTTGATTTTATAACTCAGGTCAATAACCCCAATGGTAGAGCTAAGAGTGCCATATTCTCCAGGTGTTTTCCCCTCAAGAAAGTCCTTATTATATTTTTGGTGAGCAAATACAGCATTATATTTTACTTTCTTATTTACTTTCTTATTGATTTCTAAATTAATGTCTGAGAAATATAATTCTTCATCAAAGCTGAAAAGAGCAGGAGTATGATCAATATTATCATTCAGCATAGAATGAACACTATCTAAAGCATTAATTCTAGATAAATTTAGATTTATCTTTGTGCCGTATTTTCCTCCAAGTAGTGTTCCTTTTTTGAATTTATAGAATAGATCTAATTGCACACCTAATTCTCCCATTGCTTGTGTTGCGCATGGATATATTGCTAATAACGTATATGCATGTGGTTTGCTTAAGGTTGGTATATAATTCATGATATATGCTTTTCCTGTTCTCTCTCTCTCAGAGAGCAAAAGCATGTTATCTGTTCTGTGTATTTCAGCAATTATTCCAAAGCCTTTTTGTGAGTATGTAATGCTATTTGTAAATGCACTTCCACTAGCATAATTCATCTCGCTTTCCTGTAGAGAATTAATCGGGTCATTTATCTTATAGGCATATTCTCCATAATAGTTCCATCCACCATTTAAGATATTTAATCTACCAGCATATGCAGCAACATTTTGAGGGATTATAAATTTAGGGTTTAATCTCTGTTGATATCTACTTATAAAACTTCCACCAACTATATATTTTGTAATGCTTTCTAGATTAAATGTTTCGTTAAT
>TARA_B110000263_G_scaffold72007_1_pt1 | contig 12072 bp, 13 predicted proteins | sample TARA_B110000263 | Tara Oceans TARA_B110000263 (sample SAMEA4397730) | marine metagenome | biome: Polar Biome; feature: [MES] marine water layer (ENVO:01000295) within the mesopelagic zone...; material: water (ENVO:00002006), including particulate matter (ENVO:01000060) such as......
ATCCAGCCTTCAATATTTTCTATTGCGGACTGAACTTCCTCTTGATTAAGCAAAGCCATTGAACCTCCTTCATTTTAGCATTTACCTCATACAATTTACAAAATTCAATTTGTATGAATCAGGATTAAACTGTAAAAGATTTCTGCAAAATTGGTTGTGTGATGAGAAAAGTTATTTTTTAAAGGCCCCGCTGGTGACCCACCCTGCAATCATTGCAAACAAAACCGATGGTAGCATTACATCTAATTTAGTTATATAAGGTTCAAAAGATGAAAAACCGGGAACCACAAATTTAAAAAATGGAATGCAAAGAAACCCTGTGATCATTGAGGCAATTGCACCTTTTTCGGTATAATTTTTCCAAAATATAGACAAAATTATTACAGGACAAAATGTTGCAGCAATTCCAGACCAACCGAAAATTGCAAACCAAAAAACGGTTCGGGTTGGTGATAAAACAGATACACATAATGCCACGATTAAAGCGAGAATTGCAAGCGCCAGGGTCACCTTTTTTGATAATCCCATAAGCCGTTGCTCATCCACATTTGGATGAAATATTTGTTGATAAAAATCACGGGTGACAGCACTGGAAGCCACTACCAAAAGTGAATCCACCGTGGACATGACCGCCGACAAAACAGCAGCAATATAAATACCAATAATTAAGGTAGGCATGACTTGTCCCAACACAAGAGCAAGGACATTTTCGGCTGCATTGCCCAAGATCAATTCGGGATTATCCCCTGCTTGGGTGAGCATATATCGCCCCAAGATTCCAATCATGACAGCGGCTGTATCGGTAAGCAGTGTATAAAAAAGCGCAACCCACTTTCCTTTTTCGATCTCAGCTTCATCTCTAATCGCAATGAAACGAACATACACCTGGGGCGAGCCCATAAATCCGATTCCGATAGATAAAAGACCAAGGATGGCTACACCGTTCATGAGTGTTAATCCACCCGCTCCCCATATATTTAATAAGGCAGGGTCTATGGACCGCAAACCGTCAACTATGGATGTGTCGCCGGAAAAACTAAAATAAGTAACCACCGGTAGAAGCAAAAGCCCCACAAACATGAGGGATCCCTGGAAAAAGTCAGACCATGCTACTGCGAGAAATCCACCGGAAAAAATGTACATAATAACAATTCCAAAACCGATTCCAATTCCAGTATAATAATTAAGGCCTAAAAAAGATTCAAATGTTTTACCCGTAATATCGATCTGAGCACTCACGTAGATAATTACAAAAAGAGAGAGTGCCGTGGCAGCGATAATCCGAATCGTATGGGTGGTGGATTTAAAATGACTTACCAGAAAATCAGGAATAGTTATAGAATCATATTCATCTGTCATTCGCTTGAATTTTTTTGCCATGAATTGCCAGGATAGCCAAACCCCAAGCACTTCTCCCACCACAATCCATAATGCGCTGACCCCTATAAGGGCACCCATGCCTGTAACACCAATAAGCAGCCATCCTGATTCTCCTGTAGATCTGGCAGATAGGGCAGCGATCCAGTAGTTAAGCTTTTTTCCACCTACATAATAATCTGTAATATTCGAAACGCGTTTGGACGCAAAAAATCCAATGCCAAGCAGAATTAAAAAATATAAAGCAAGAACAACAAACTTAAGGATCAAGAATGGTTCCCCTCTCGGGGTAAGATCACCTTCATGGTTGGATAGGGAATAGAAATATTATTTTGGGAAAATTGTTTATATATCTCCGTATTTACCGCGTCCACAGTTCGACCGCGAATCTCCGGTTTATAGATCCAGAATAAAAGCTGAAGTTCGATGCCGGATTCGGCAAATTCTCGGAAGCGCACTCTTGGTTCCGGTGAATTCTGCACATTATCATTAGTCATGGCAACAGAAATCAGCAAATCTTTCACCGCATCTATATCGGAACCATAGGCCACAAGTAATGTAATTCGAATTCGCTCAATTTCTGCCGGTCCACCGCTTTCATTTACGATTTTAGATGCAGCGATTACTGAATTGGGAATGGTGATCTCAATATCATCCCGGGTCATAAACCGTGTGGAACGGAGTCCCATGCTTTTTACATATCCCCGTTCGCCTGTATCCAATAAAATATAGTCTCCTTCTTTGTAGGGTGAATCAGCCATAAGAAAAATTCCTGCAAAGAAGTTGGCTACAGTGTCCTTGGCAGCCAAGCCCAATATAACGCCCAAAACGCCGGCGGAAGCCAGAATGCCATTAATATTGATATCCCAACTTAAGAAAATGAAATAAATACCAAACAAGCCAATGGCAATTTTCCCGAGATTATTAAAAAGAGGCAGCGTCTTTTGCTGCAGAAGTGGATTAGATGTTTTTTGCGATGCCCATTCCATAGAGAGTATCAAAACTTTCATCACAACAAACAACCAAATCAAAATGGTGCTTGTTTTGAAAATGCCGACTAGGGCATAATCAATATATTTCGGGAGTTCTGCCGTTTTGACCGCAACCGAGAATCCAATAAATAAAATAGAATAAAAAATGGGACGATGTAACAGTTGAAGAATTCGATCATCGAAATTTGTTTGGGTTTTATTTACTATCCGTTTAAATATCCTTGTAAAGATCATATCTGTAATCTTTGCTGCAATAACAGCTCCCAAAATGATCAGGACACTTAGGATGATAGGATTGGAAAGCGCCACTTCGTAATTCTCTTGTAACCAACTCATCATAACCTTGAATATAATACTGGTTGGATTAGAATTATTATGTGATTCAATTAAATGAGGGGTTAGTCTTTGTGGCCACGTGCCACCATTAATGGCTTGAGCAAATGCTGGCTTTCTTGTTTTGCGTAAAACACCCCTACCCCTTTTGGAGAAAACAACCATTTATGCGCACTGGAAGTAAAGAAATCACATCCCAGATCGTGAAGGTCTATTTTGAACATGCCTGCAGATTGGGCCCCATCAACTGCCACTATAATACCTTTCTCATGGGCCATTTCAGAAACCTCCTTTACTGGCAACATCATACCATTGGTGTTTACGATATGGCACATGGATATCACCTTGGTCTTTGGTGTAATGGCCTTTCTATAAACATCTACTAGCTCATCAACTGTTTTGGGTATTAGAGGCAAGTCAGGTCGCACTAGTTTTATTCCTCGCTCTTCCTGCCAAACTTCCCACGGAATTCGTCCGCTCGAGTGCTCATGATTGGCAAGAATAACCTCATCCCCAGGCTGAAGGTTGAAGCTCCTTGCAATGAGGTTCATGCCCTCTGTGGTGTTGTGAATCAAGGCTATTTCTTCTTCAGAAACAGAGAACAAATCGGCAACTTTCTTGCGAACAGCCTCTTTCTCATCTTCCCAACCTCCCCACATGTATTTAGAAGGAAAACCATCAAGCACAGCTTCAAACTGATCGGTTGACTTCTGCACTGGAATGGGGCAAGCTCCCAGTGAGCCATTATTGAAATAATGGAGGCCAGAGGCAAACACAAACTGAGACTTCACCTTAGCCCAAAACTCTTCAGAATTGTCCTGTTTGTCTCCTAATTGCAAATTTGGGACGCGTAATTCTTTTGGTTGTAGGAGTGGAACACCAAAGGCCGGAGCCACAGCCGTTGCTGCTATTCCGGTGCCGATTGATTTTAAGAAACCTCTTCGTTTTATATCTTCCATATCTAAATATATCGAAAACCAGTGATGGCATATAAAGAGATCGGTTGGACGGTTTAATCACTGTAATGAACAGAAGCTAACCCAAAGATCCATCTGCAGTCATTTTGAATTCTCAATGGCCTTGACAGCAAGCGTATGCCAATGAATAGAAGAAGTGAAGGGAATGTTCACCCAGCCGGTCATAGGGCGTTCAACCGCATATAGGTGAGTGGCCTGCGATGCATTAGGTAAGTCAAGCGCTTCGGCTAGTGATTCCTCGTTAAGCTTAAAAAGCATCGAATCCTTCCAGAAGATTGCGACCGCCTTGCCTTTGATAGTTTTTAGGCACTTTGCCCCAAACATTTTGCCAAGTTGAACTTCATTTAGCGCAACTGAAACTTCTAAGAACTTTTCTTCAGCTAACATTTCGATACTTTATCCAAGCTAGTCTCCCATCAATTTGGCCAACACCTTTTCGATTTCACTTTCCCTGATCTCACCAATCTCCTTCAATGCAATTTTACCATCTCTATCAATAATAAATTTGGTTGGAAATGCATTGACATTATAATTGTTAATGGCGACATCTCCCTTGGCATCTAGCAATTGTATCCATGTAAGTTCAAATTTATCGATACCCTTACGCCATGCTTTCTCTTGATCTGAGGCAATTCCTAGAATTTCCAAATCGTCATATTTAGAATAGAACTCTTTCAGCTTAGGAAATCCATCAATACATGGGCCACACCATGTTCCCCAAAAATCTATTAGGACCACTTTCCCTTGTAGTTGTGTCAAATCAAAAGATTCACCCAAATGCGTTGTACCCATAATCAGTGGTGCCGGATTTCCCACTTTTGTTGCTTCAATGGCTTGAAGTTTTGTGTCGAGAACCATTCCGTATGGATTGGACTTGACATCTTCAGCCAGGTTCTTGAATAACCCGCTGAAAGTATCATAATCAAGGTCCCTAGAAATATCTTGAAGCATGTACCCTGCAGATGCTGATTGAGAATGATCGGTTACAAACTGCTTTCTCAGAGCAAATGCTTGATCATTTAGCTCATTCATTTGTTCCGTCATGCTATTGATTAATTCAGGGTCCTCTCTAACAATATTTCGCGATGTTTCTAAGCTGTCGATCTCTCTTTCTGACAAATGAGCATAGTATTCACCCCGGTAGTATTCGCTTTTGGCGATCCTCACTTGAAGATTGATTGCCTCATTTTCAAGAACATGTGTCTTCTTGGCCAAGGCGGAGAGCTCATCGTTAATACCACCATCATATCCGTAGGCATCCACATAGTCTTTGATATCTCCTCTAATATCGATTTTGGCCCCTGGGTACATCAAGAAATCAATCCGAGACACTGGAGTCGGATAATAACCAGTAAAAATCCATTTAGTTACTGTATCCATTGGCATGAATATCCTACCTCGAGATATCGCATCAATTTCAAGCTCCTTCTTGAAATTGAGTTCACCATCTACGATCAATATCGTGTCTCGAATTCGCTCACCCCTAATATTGTTGAAGTCAAGAAAAAGCGTGTCTTTACTTGTATACCTACCTTTAAATTCCAGCCCATCAATTCTTCCTGAAATCGTTACAGAGTTATCAATCTCTCTGGGGCCACAACTAACTGCTGCAAAGGCTGCCAATGCGATAAAAAATTGCCTATGGTTAATTTTAGATTTCATCCTTGAATCTAATTATGAATACCTATCTAAGGTAATACTTACTTACAATTATTCGGACTTGTGGAGATTATCCAAGGGATGCTTATTTAAGCAAAAAAAAAGACCAGGAGTGTCCCCGGTCTTTCAGTTGGTTTCTTAACCTTTTTACATCGGAATACCTTCGTGCAACTCAATATCACAGCCTCCATTCCAGGCAAGATGCGGGTGACCTTTTAATAGTGACTTAGCTTCATCCATATTGGCGGCTTCTAAAAACGAGTAACCAGTCACTTCCTTTGTACTGTTGGAAGCCGTTCCATCTGGACTCAATCTCTGACCACCCATTAACGGAGACCCGAAGTCTATGAGTTGCTTTCCGGTTTTCTCTGCCCAGGCGCATGATAAATTACAAGATACTTTGGCATAACTTTTTGATTTTAGTTTAAATTCTGACTGTAAGACGGATGGAGAACCCAAATTTGGACATGCCCCCCAAAGAATAATAGAATTTATCAAAAATGAATTAAAAAGTCAATGTGAGCTGTTGATCTTCCACCTCTTCGTTTTCAAAATTGGAAATCGTGATTCCCAGAAGTCGGATTTTCATGCCTTCCTTAAAACATGTCCGCATCAAGTCTGATGCTACCAATTTTATATGTGTCTTTTTGATAATTGACCTTACTTCAGTGTGACCCCTTGTAATCTGAGTAAAATCGTCAAACTTCACTTTCAAAGTCAGTGTCCTTCCTAAAGCCTTTGCTTTATTCACCCTTATATAAACCCGATCCGCTAATTCGTCAATTATCTCTAGTAAATCATTGAGATTGTCATAGTCCCTTTCAAAGGTGTCTTCAACTCCCAGAGATTTTCTGGGTCGATTTGGAACTACCGGCCTGTCATCCACTCCACGGGATACGTTGTAAAAGTAGTTTCCGGCCTTGCCAAACAAACGAACAAGCTCGGACTTAGATTTATCCCTAAGATCGTGCCCTGTGTTTATTCCCAGCTGCCTCATTTTTTCTGCAGTAACTTTTCCGACTCCAAAAAACTTGCTCACCTCCAATTCTGAAACAAATTGATCAACCTTGTTTGGCTTGATTACATAAAGCCCATCTGGCTTGTCCATGTCTGACGCGATTTTGGCTAGAAATTTATTTATCGACACACCTGCAGACGCTGTTAAGTTAGTTTGCTCTTTTATGCGCTTCCTAATTTCAATTGCGATTTCTGTGGCGGTTTCAATCCCTTTCTTATTGGAAGTAACGTCTAGATATGCTTCGTCAAGTGATAACGGCTCAATCAAATCTGTGTACTCTCTAAATATCGATCTTATCACCAGTGATACCGTTTTGTAGGCATCAAAACGAGGTGGCACAAAAATCAAATGTGGACAGCGAGCTTTGGCAATTTTTGAAGATAGGGCCGAATACACTCCAAACTTGCGAGCTTCGTAACTCGCCGCTGCAACCACTCCCCTGTTTCCATCACCACCTACGGCCACGGGTTGACCTTGAAGTTCCGGATTATCGCGCTGCTCTACAGACGCAAAGAAAGCATCCATGTCAATGTGAATAATCTTGCGTTGTGCTGTCAAGACAATTGAGTTTGATTAATTAAGGGACTCTTATCAATGCCAAATTGGCAATAATTAGTCGCAAATGAAATCCACGATAACGCTATTTGATGCTCAATGATATTGGGTGGTTCATATCCTGAAGTAGCTTCAATTTCCCAAGCAACATTTCCTTTTTCGATATAACAACATCAAGTTGAATCGTGCAGTCCGCTTCATAATTCTGACCCGCAATTTTCAAATCTAAATCGCTAACTATTCTCATAATTTCATTGGTGGAGTCGTAAGGATATTTTACCTCAATCCTTTTAGTAATTAATTTGGATATAATCCTGTTGGCATCTAGCGCACTAGCCGCGGCATCTTTATATGCAGTAATGAGCCCACTCACTCCAAGTTTTGTCCCTCCAAAATATCTAACCACAACAACAAGGGTGTTAGTCAAATCTCTCGATCTAATTTGGCCAAGAATTGGATCACCAGCACTGTGACCCGGCTCTCCGTCATCATTTGCCCTAAATCGATCAGCCTGTTCTCCCAGAACATATGCATAACAATGATGCCTTGCATCGAAATACGTTTTTCTCAACTTCAGAAGTTCCTCTTTCACCGAATCCTCTGAATCCACTTGGATTGCGTGCGCAATAAATTTGCTACCCTTTTCCTTATACTGGCCTTCAGAGTGCTCCGATATCGTGAAGTAACTATCAGTCACTACAAAATGGTTCCTACAATTTCCTGATAGGAGATTAAAATGATGGCCAAAACTGCCAACGTTAAGCTGGGGTACATCCACACCAGATGCACAACGCATGCATCCGGATTGGGTGGACAAAGAATGTTGGTTATTCCTGATTTGAATATTGTAGCTGTATTTATCGGTTGGAATATTTATGATTTTCCGTCATTAGATTCATGGATGGTCATGCATAAACTAATCAATGCTGTTGAAAGATAACGATACTGTGATTTATTTGTTAAATCGGGTACACCTCTACATTTCGAATATGCAAATCAGCATTTCCCGACACAGGATCAATCGCTAAATCATCCCCTAATGCGTTCAGATTCCCTCCCTTGTTTTTAAGGGCTATTTTTTGCTGGGTACCTTTCCCTTCATGCCCCCAGCCATGGGGAATACTGATCACACCTGGCATTATTTCTGCCGAAAGTTTTGCTTCTAATTCTATTTGGGCATTCGATGTTTTAACTCGAACTTTTTGTCCATCTGCAATCGATTTTTTTTGAGCATCTAATGGATTCATTAATATTAAAAAACGATCCCGGCCACTCATTAATGATGGACAATTATGCATCCATGAATTGTTACTTCGAAGTTGTCGCCGTCCTATCAAGGTTAAACTGCCATTGGAATTGGATTGAGCCACATTGGAAATCACACGCTTTAAATCATCGATAAAAATGGATGGAGCCAAATCAATTTTTTTATCAGAGGTAAATAATCGCTTTGGGAATCTCGGTTTCAATGGACCCAGATCAACTCCGTGCACTTGTTTCTTAACTTTTGATAAGGTCAGGCCATTCCATTTAAATAGAGATTTTAAACTTCCGTATTCACCAATACGTATTCCTAAATCCAACAGCCATTCCGGACCGAATTTTTTGGATAGAAAATGGTTAATCTTTGAATATTTTCGTCCATTTTTTTGGGCCACCCGTTTTTCCAATCCCATAAATATTTCCCAATCGTATTTTGTGCCAGATTCTTTTGGAAATATCGGATTAGAATATTTTACAACATCCCGGACAGCAAAAATATTGAATACCACATCAAAATGGGGGCCATTAAGATTGAAAGCAGGCGGCAAAATAATGTCCGCATGACGGGTAGTTTCATTTATATAAAAATCGATGGAAACCATGAATTCCAGCCCCGAAAATGCACGGTCTAATTTTTCTCCCCCCGGAACGGACAGAATGGGATTTCCCGCAGAAGTTACCATGGCTCGAATTTGCCCCTCCCCCTTTACCAGCATCTCATCCGCCATTGTTACTGCAGGGTATTCACCAGCAAATTCAGGGAGATTGCGAACACGACTTTGACCTTTATTATAATGTCCCTTCGTTTGAGAATTACCTAAGGTGTCAAAAGCAGGTGAAGTAAACATGGCGCCACCTGGAGCATCAAAATTCCCAGTGATGATATTAACCATATTGATCAGCCAATGTACCGTTCCGCCAAACTTTTGGGTACAAGCACCCATCCGGCCATAACATACGGCCGATTCCGCCTGGGAGAATTCTTTTGCTATTTGTTGGATGTTTGCACTTGAGATTCCCGTAATACTTGAAATTGTTTCCAATTCTATATCTGGAATAGAAGTTAAAAATTCGTCCAGATTTTTAGTTACGGAATCCAAATGCCCCTGTTTGATCCACCCATTTTTGATAATTTCCTGAATAATTCCAATGAGAAAATAAACATCAGTCCCTGGCTGAATAAAATAATGCTCATCTGCCAACTTAGCCGTTTCAGTTCTTCTTGGGTCTATTACAACGAATTTCCCGTCACGACTTTGGATCGCCTTTAGTCTATTTCTTATATCTGGTGCCGTCATCAAACTTCCATTGGATACAAGGGGATTCCCCCCGAGAATAATCATATATTGCGTTCGGTCAATATCAGGAATTGGAACCAACAATTGGTGACCTAACATTTGGTAAGCTGCAAATTGGTGAGGGATTTGATCCACTGTAGAAGCAGAAAATTTATTTCGCGTTCGCAGAGAAGAAAAAAATGTTGGCCCATAAAGGAGAGTTCCATAATTATGGACAGATGGGTTCCCCTGATAAACACCCACGGCATTGTTGCCATATGTTTTTTGGATATTTACTAATTTATCGGCGATTTCATCCAATGCATTTTCCCAAGAGATTTGCTCCCATCCTGAATTGGTTTTTTTCACGGGAAATTTCAAACGATCCGAATCCTCATGGAGGTCTTTGTAAGCCAATGCTTTGGGACAAATATGCCCGTGACTTAAAGGATCTTTTTCATCGCCAACAATCGTTTGAATTTGCTCATTTTGGGTGGTTATAACCAATCCGCACATGGCTTCGCAAAGGTTACACGTTCGATAATGGGTCTGAATATTTGTCATTTTGGGTTGATCATATTTTTGCACAGCGGATAAGGAGTGAATTTGTAATGGCGTCCTCTCTTAATTGTCTGATCGATTCATAATCTGGATCATTTGCAAAGTTCATAAAGGTGGGCCAGTCAGGCCATTCGACAAAAAAAATCATATCCGCATCAAATTCACCAATAATTGCAGCCTGGGGTACGTATAAATTTGAATGAACGCGTCCACCGTATTTCTTCAACAAGGGGCTAACCGATTTCATATACTTCTTATATTTATTATGACCACCATCCGGTTTGAACCATAATGCATTCAGCATATAAATAGAATTGTTATCATTCATTTTAAGTTTACTCCTTTTCGCCTTCACCATTAACAGTTTTAGTAATATTGCGCTCTTTATTTTTCCCATATGTTGTCTGACTGATTTTATTGTATTAGAATTTAAGGTGGAATTAAACAAATTATCTTTGAATCACAAATAAATATTAGAGAGTCTCAAAATCCTCTTCATTTGAAAGGTGAATAATAAATGGAAGTACCGCAATCATTACGAAAGTGGCTGGTGTTCCACTTTTACGTGGACTACACCTTTGCAATACCCTTCTTCTTTTTTCCAGAACAACTGGCTTCATTATTGAATTATGAACCACTCGATCCATTGGCCGCGCGGATGTCGGCTGCAGCGTTGTTTGGCATTGGATACAGTTCCCTTATGGCAGCCAAATTTGATTTGGAAAAGATGCAACTCAAGTTACGATGGGCAGTCATTTGGGCGGGGTCCGCAACCATCGGTCTTTTTTGGAGTGCATTAAGTGTAGATCATATATGGGGTTGGATCTTTGGAATAATTTTTCTATTATTTTTTATATTATGGTTTTTTTATGCTATTAAACTGAATGCATTTAATAATAAATGAATAAAGTTTTTTATCGATCTTTATTGCCCATTCTATTGGGGATCCTCATTGGGGGTGCTTCCTTTTACCCCTTTACTTATACTAACCCCATTTCAATGAGTTTGATCGGCGGCATCAAACGAAATCAATGGGTGACACATTTTGATTTAGCCATGAAAAATCAAAATCCATGGTTGCGTAATTATATCGCATTCATCGGTTTATTGGGAAGTATTCGTCCTGAAGTCATATATCTTGAAGCAATGAGTGATGATGATGGAGTAAAATTATCTGGAGAAAATGATTATGTATTAAGGGGGATTCCACCCAAAAGTCGTTATTGGAGCTTTGTCATTTATAATTATGAAAATAGTCGAATAGACCCTTTTGAAGAAACAGTGGCCAATTCGTTTCGGTCAACTATCAAGGATAATGGTGAATATGAAATAATACTTACAGCAAATCCAGAAAAATATTTCGGAAAACAGATTATAAATCATGGAAATAATAATTTTACAATTATAATGCGTATTTATGGCCCGGACCTAAATTATTATGAAGACAAAAATTCAATTCCTATTGGCCGTATCAAAAAGGTAAGTCCTCATGGGTAATTGGATTATAAAATTTATCGGGACAGCTATTCTAATTCATGGATTATTAATCTGGATTGGTCCTGAAATCGTTATGCGCAAACTGGATCGTGATTTGGAGGCAGCTAAAATATTTGAAAGTGAATGTGGTGAAAGATGGGTAGATGGTATTTTTTATATTAATCCATCATGTCTGTCAAATAAACAATCAGCTCGAAAACCAAACCCCGATTTTTTATATTTTCTTATTCCATACGATCTTAGTAATGGGGATTTATTTGTATCCACATCGGTGCCGCCTAACGATCGTTATTGGTCAATCCACGCCCATAACAGGAATACAGATGCATTTTATAGGATTACAAATACAGAAATTAATGGTGAAAGATTCGAATTTTTGATTACAAAAAATAAAAATAAAACATCCGATATCCCAATCGCCTATGCTACTTCTAAAAAAGGTGTTATTTTAAATCGGCTTGTAATGAAAGATTTTTCTGAATACGAATCCCTAGATATCTTTCGCAGATCCACGTTCAGGGAATATCGTTAATCTAATCCCTAACCAGATCCTTAAATGCACT
>TARA_B110000263_G_scaffold250109_1_pt1 | contig 12052 bp, 8 predicted proteins | sample TARA_B110000263 | Tara Oceans TARA_B110000263 (sample SAMEA4397730) | marine metagenome | biome: Polar Biome; feature: [MES] marine water layer (ENVO:01000295) within the mesopelagic zone...; material: water (ENVO:00002006), including particulate matter (ENVO:01000060) such as......
CATCGTCTCCTGCCATATCGAACATCCTTCTCACCCCCGTTGGACGAATGCTGTTTGAACGGTCGGAGAATCTCACCATAACCTGCGGACTTGCGTTCTAGGATTTTAACAAGGCGGCTCAGAATACGCGGATTACCAGATTGGAAGTGGATTATTCGACAATTTCAGCATCGATAACTTGGTTATGCTGTCTTCTCAAGGGAGAGAGTAGTCCCTCAATCTGATCATCTGAGCGGTATCTGATTAGCACCAGAGAACCTATCCAAGCAGAGGCCACTAGTACGACTAGGCCAACCACTGCAGAGGGGGTGCCATTGGTCGATGAGCCGGATCCTGATCCAACTACTTCGAAGAAGACTGGAAGAGAGTGGGAACTCCCTGATATCGCATGGACTTCCACGGTGTGCTGCCCAGCGGGAAGTTTCTCTGGATCAAGAAGAACGTGCCAAAGGAACGGAGTAAGGGCACCTATTTCTTCGAGGGAGCTTGAGTAGGTAACCTCTTGCCATGCCCCGTCATCGATTCTGAAATCGACTCTTTCGATGGGTCCATCTTGCCCCCATGCATGACCAGTGATGTTGATGGTCCCCTCGTTTGAGAAGTTTAGGCCGCGGTTCTGTAGTTTAGGATCAATTGACCCGGATTGCCCGGACTCACGAAGAAAGATTGCTAGTTCTACGGCAGCCAGTGCGTCAACCATCCCATAGCCAAATTCCCTATTCCAGTATGGATCAACTTCGGGTGCACTAGGCTCACCTCTAAGCTCAGAGGTGTGCTTCAGCACCTCCTTAATCTGAAGAGGAGTGAGGTTGGAATTTGCCTCCAATACCAGAGCAACAACCCCACTGACTGATGGAGTCGCATAGGAGGTCCCACTGCCCCTTCCGGTGTAGGTGTTCTGGGATGCATCCCCTCCGATAAAATTGTTGCAAGAACCACTGCTGACGCACCCCTCCGCCTGGACAATATTGGATCCCGGTGCACTAATCTCCGGGATCAGTTCATTGATTGGATTACCATCGCCATTGTCCTTCCTAGGGCCTCTTGATGAGTAGCTGGCGATTTCGTCATCTGTCCTATTGACCGTGTTCTTGTCATCCGTAGCGGCAACGGTTATTGAAAGAGAAGAGGCACTCATTCCAGAAAGGCCATCGTTGTTTTCCCCATCGTTCCCAGCTGCGTTTGAGACTACTATGCCTGCCTCCATTGCCTCGTCTAATATTCGGCTGTGCATATCAGATCCGTCCGACCCCCCGTCTTCGTGACTGGTAATCCCCCAAGACAGTGAAATTATGTCGATACCATGGCTTTCCTCATCAGCACCAGCCCATGCATCGTCCTTGTGATCGATTATCCACTGGAGCCCGTTCATCGCCGACTCATAGGCCTCCTGCTCTAGCAAATAGTTCTCGAAAGGACCAGCGCCGACATCAGTACCAATCCTGACATCGACTAGGCCGGCATCTGGTGCAGAGCCGTAGAATCCGGATTGCGTCCCATCGGCCTCCAGGCCAGTGGCACTTGCCATCCCCATGCAAGCAGTCCCATGCTGGTTTCCGTCATCTGGGTCGAAGGAGCCATCGTCCTCGCGGCCACCGGCGAGGATGCATTGAGGGTCGCTATGCAGGTAGCAGACCGCATCATATCCAGCTACAAACTTCCCTACTAAACCAGGATGTTCGTTATCGACTCCAGTATCAACCATTGCGATATTGATGCCCTTTCCAGATAGTCCGTAATCCCAAGCCCCAAAGAGATACTCGGAGGAGTTGCTAGCCTTCACTGCCGGGGTCTGCACATCACCGTAGAAAACGAGCGAGCCATATCTCTCCACCATGACCACACCGTCTAGTTCTGCGAGTCCCTCAACCTGAGAGGTGTCGATATCTCCTAGCAGGATAGCATTAACGATAGGTAATTCGAGATGGATGTCGAAGCCCATTGATTCCAGCCCCTGTCTGTCTTCATCAGAGACTTCCCGTGAGAATGAAAGTCCGATATTCACTGGACCCGAGGTAGACTGTATTGAGTCGTGAATACCATTCCTGTCTTCGTCGAGGGACGAAACCTCCCACCACTCAACTTGAGGGTCCCACCAGATGCCTGCCTGTGTTGGTACTTCGGCACTGTGACCGAGTGCAATCAGTTGAGGGCCGCTGAAATGAGTTGGAGATTTAGAAATGTTAGAGCTCGATGCAGCGATGCTCCCAGACAGGGGTGCGATCAATAAAATCACCAGTGCCAAAGCGATCGGACAACGATTCATCATGATGATGCGGACAGGCGTATGTCTTCAATCCAACCGAAATTAGAGCATGAACGAGATGCTTCGCTAAAGGATCAATGTGGTGGGGGCACTGGGATTTGAACCCAGATCAGCGGGTTTCTTCCGCTTAGCGTGCACCCGGCTCGCGCACGCTCTCGGTTTGCGACGGGTCGGTGCTCCAGTTGCTCATCAAAGCCATCAGAATACCTCCTCGTCGTCATTCCCGTGCAACTGGAGCCCGCGGTACTACCAGGTTATACTATACCCCCAAGGGTGGTTGAGAGAACGGTTTCCCTCTTATGATGCTCTCGGTCCGGAGATGTGTCAAAAAGAAAATGCCAAAAGCCCCATAGAGATACTTATTAGCGTCCAGACTCCCATTATTGCGACTGAAACGCCCCATGCCCTCGGACGGATTCCGACACTAAGCAGACCAATGATTGCGGCGTACTTTCCAAGCAAGAGGGGCAGCGATCTCAATATAGAGACAGACAATCCTGCTGAAATCCCGAATCCAATTAGCATCAACGGGGAGAGGGCGGTGCCAAGAATGCCGGATCTTGCCATCGATCCTACACCCTGTGCAATCATCGAGGGATCGATGATCCAAGTAAGCCAAGCAAGCCATAATCCGAGGTAGACATCTTCGGAAAATCTCTTGACCCCCCTCCAGTCCCTGTATTTCTGACCCATTCGTGAATGGAGGAAACGAGAAAAGTGCTCAATTTCGATAATTCTACCTCGAGTCAGCATCGAAACTCCATGATACACCATGATTATGGACAATAATATCTCGAGGAAAATCCAATGAGAACCTAGGCCGAGTGCGGAGAGTATTGCTATGGGTGCGGCCCATGCCAAGAATCCGGAAGATGAAGCGCCCATGGTCATGAAGATCCCAACGCCGGGAATCAAAGCCTCTTCAGGAGCCTCGTATCTCCTCTCACTGGGCATTGAAAGAACCAGCAAAGGAAGGAGTGAAAGTCCTGTCACCATTGAAAGCAAATCCAAGGGTGATTTGCCCGAACCGAAGGATGCACCTTCGGAAGCTGATTGGATGTCCGAAGGAGACATTGAACCTGGAGACCAAGAGGCAATGAATCCGGCCGAGTCGATGACAAACACGGAATCAGTCGGACCGCTTGGCAGAGAGTTTCCGACTGTCCCATCATCGAGTAGTAAGGGCCACGAGCCATTTATCTCCAATGAGAAATCATCCAAGTCGTAGGCCTTCACATCCTCTCCGGTTGCTATCTGAGCAAATGACGCGGACAGACCATCAATGGCCAGGACCTTCTCTGCTGACTCAAAGTCAACCATCTGCCTCTTGGCGTTGGGGGAGCCCGGAGTGAACAACCCGACCACTGCTACGTCTGAGTCATCCAATAGTCCAGACAGTGATTCTGCACCGGATTCTGGATTATGAGAAAGGAGAATAAAATTTGGTGCAGCAGAGCCCTCTCGAAAATTATCAGAGTCAATCTCAGGAAGGCTGAGGGCAGAAACAGAAGATGCCATGGCGAGGAGTAAAATCGCTCCGTAAGCGGGTAATGGGAGTTGACCGCCCCTCATCGAAACCCCGATCCATGCAATCATGCCAAGGAAGACGGATGCGGCTGCTGCTGCAGAACCTAGAATTGGGGATTTGTCAACAGGTACGCTGAATCGTAAAAGGACCCAGGAGTGGCAAGTCTCGCCCGGATCTTGGTCGGAAAGGACGAGGCATGCATCGAGCATGTAGTCGCCCGGGGAAAGGGGCCGATCGGTAATCCAATTGAGGACGGTTCTGTTCCCTTCTCCCTTTGAGAAACCATCAGGCAACTCGAAGTGATCGACCCAAGTGTCCTCGTAGTGTTTTCCATGCCTCATTTCCGACCATGGCATCGGTCCGACTAACTCGATTGACTGTGTGGAAAAATCAGTGACCCCCCATGGGGAGAAAGGTGTGAACTCTATCCTTGCCATCCTATTTTGATCCACTATCACATCCAATTCTGTCTCGACGATATGCCCGTCTAATACCACTCCTGTTCTGGCATCGTATGTCCCCCACCACAGAGTCCCGGAGACTGCACATTCGTGTCTAACTTGTATAGATAGTCGGATTTCCTCTCCCGAATTCATCGAGATGTTCACATTTTCTGCTCGGACCTCAAAGATGTGAGGATCGGTCCTATCCTTGCTCATAACAATGGATTCGGTATCGACACCAGAGATAGCAGATATCCCCCCCATTGTAAGGGAAATGGAGAACTGTGTCTCGGAACCGAGTGGGCCTCCCACTGGAAGATCTGACATCGAGCAAATATCACTGGCCGACTCCAGGGACGCGAATAGTCTGACGGATATGTTCCCCTCGAACTTGAATGGTTCTTGAGTTTGCGAAGAGAAGGCGTCCACGATGGTGGGAAGAGTGAACGAGCTTGACTTGGAAAATGACACACTTCCAGAGGGAAGGCCAGTGACTGTGGTCCAGTTCCTATCTAGAAACTGATTTTCTTCGCTCCCCTTGAGGAACAACATGTGTTGATCGGGGTACGAGAAGTCGAGACCTGGCCCCTCGTAGGCGGTTTGGTTCTGGGCAATACCAGGAGATGATGCCACTAGGATAATTGTGAGAACTACGGAGATGAAAAGTGGAACCCTTCGCAAATGCATTTTATCCACCATTGGTTTCTGCCTCAAACTGAATGTTCAATCCTTCGTCTCCATGTTACAGGAACCTCGTTGCGACGAAAAGCGCCATCAGGGACCCAGAAAGTGTGGAAATGAAGTTCACGCTATGCTTGCCGAGGAATCCCCTATTCTCCAGAATTGCACCTAGTATGGAATCCACTTGACACCCAAGCCAGCCAAACAATATTACTGCCGGGAAGAAGATTTCAAGTGGTAACCTGTCTCCATTAATTGCACCCATTATCGAGGAAACTACGGCGATTAGGAGGGCGCCGTAGAAGGCAGCCAAAGTCCCAGTTGGCGACATTCCTCCGTTCGTCCCTGCAGGGACTGCCTCCAAGGTCGTGATAATTCGAGTCCTAGGATCCAGGCTGCCTATCTCCGATGCTAGTGTATCCGACGCAGCCACGGAAACTGCTGAACAAAGAAGGAAGTATGACCACTCATGGCCGCCGACAAAATAATGGCCGATGGCAACGATGCTGGCTATTCCGCCATTAGCCAAGACATTCTTCCACCCCCTGACTCCGTCGTTGGCTTCCTCGGCTGAGATTCGAGCCTTCTCATCAAACCTCCACTTGGTTGCCAGTGAGCCGACTATTAGGAATGTCATTAGGACGACCAGCCATGTCCAATGCCCCAGTAGAGAGATGGTCAGACCGACGACTAAGGCTGCCAATAGTCCGCCTTTGTCAAGGAGATCCTTCATCGTGGATATTAGCAGAAGTCCTGACACAAGCGCAAGCGAGATGACGAGATCGACCACGAGTTCTACCATATTGACGAGTTGTCGTTCACAACGGCGGTCATGAAAGATTCGGAGTAGTTTTCAGGATTAGTCCGAATTTTCAGGAAGTTGGGTTACTCGAGAGAGTTCACACCTCTGATTACTCCTCTTGCAACAAGCAGTACGGAGCAAATCAGGAAGATTACCCATGAGAGCATAATCAATGTCGCCCCTCCTTCTCCCATCCCGAGCCACGTTGGGGCATAGAATGACAAGAATGAGCTGCCGTTCCAGAAAGAGTGCCCGACTATTGAGAGGGCGATTGCCGCGGGAATTCTCTTTGGAGTTTGAATTCCTCTCTGGGTTTGTGAAATCGGAATCCTTTCGTAAGTTAGGGAGAAGTCTTCTATTCCCAGTTTGGGTCCTGTTTCTACCTCTCCCGTATCCTTTCCAATGATTATCCATGGATCGCTTTCGTCCATTTCTTTGAGGGATGCTTTGCTGATTGCCTCTTCAAGAGTGGGGTGAAAACCGTCGAATCCCGAGAGATCTCCATCTCCGTCGGTATCTATTCCTATTCCCTCTGCCATGTCAATTGCGGAAATGGCCAATGATCTGGCCTTCCATGAGAGTCTTGCTTTGAGTTCCTTGTCAGTGGCCATCCAACCAATTGCGGTCCCCGAAATCGCAGTCCAAACAGCATGTCCGGGAATCGACCCGATGCCCCTGACCAAGATTGTGATCGAGACCGAGAGTGCACCGTCAAGAAGTGAGATTCCGATGTATTGGAAGTTCTCAATCAATGCGAATCCCAGTCCTACGGTGAAACCAACTTGGAAGCCATGCTTGGGGCCTGTGATATATGGGAGGAAAACGGCAACCGCCATTGCTTTGAAAATCTCCTCGCAGAAGGGTGCTCCGGCTGCAAGGAGCAAAAACTCGTATGCCCATTGATCCGGTTCGAAAGGAATAATCTCGGGGGCGATTAGTGAATTGAAGATGAAGGCAGGGAAGGCAGAGGCCATTCCAGCCATCAGCCATGCCTCGGCATCCCTCCTCCTAGTTGGCAGTCCCAGTAACTTGTTCGAAGTCCCCCACCATGCCAGAACGGGAAGGGAAAACCCGACGAACCAGATTGGAACCGCCAGTAGTAGGAAAAGGATGACTCCTCCGACTTCAGAAACTGTCAGCATCAATATCGAGATGGCTATTCCAGCCGAAACAACGGCAGCGAATAACCCCCATAGTTGCCTATTGGGGGGGACGTCCAGAATCGAGTCGTCTTTCACCAAGAATCGAGTTAGCTTTGTCTTCATCGGGGTTCTCAGAGATCCTCCTTCTGGAAGTGCGTGGGCTTCGGAACCAGATGCGTCTGAAACCGCAAGACGAACGTGGACAAGCCGTGGTTTGTGCAGACTCAAGATCAAGAAAACCAGAGGTGCACTGCAGATTCCAGAAACTAGCACCAAACTGGGTTCAAGGCTGATTGCCCCGATCACTAGGAAAAGGAGCACATACATCAAGAAGAACGCCGGAATCACTGTCCCTAACATTCTGAGGTAAACTCCCCAAGGCTTGCTGGTTCTTGCAATCCTGAGATTGCTAGGCGGCTCGCTTAGGGGCTCTGGGTGCTTAATCCGATACATACGACCCATCTGATCGATGAATACTCTCTCGTCTTGCATGCTCTCACCCTGTGCCACTCAGATCGCCCATCACTCGCGATGCCCGAAGCATCCGGTGCGATTCCTCATCACTGTGGCGTCCCGTGGAAGACGGGGGGTAATATTGGGGTTTGGCATCAACCGATTACTCCACACGAGATACAGAAAGTCTCGCTTCTGACTTCGTCCCTCTTCATGCTCCATTGACCGCAGGATGGGCAGCGTGGGAGTCTCCTTTTTTTCGAGGCTGCGGATCTGACGGACTTTGGTTTCCGAGTCTTTGGGACGGCCCACCCCTTCTTCGGGCGCCTGACCTTTGGCATGCACGTGGAAAGGGGGGGGAACTCAAGAAATTGACTGATGAATGGTGGCGTCTTTTTCTGGACGTTAATCATAAGCCAGACGTATATCCGATGGCATGCGCTGCACGGTTGTCGGAGCAGGAGTATCTGGACTATCTTCCGGAATTAGACTCATAGAGAGTGGCCATGATGTTCAGATTGTATCGGACAAGTTCAGCCCAGAGACGGTGTCTGATATTGCCGCCGCAATTTGGTATCCCTTTCTGGTGAAACCGGCAGACAAAGCCGGCACTTGGGGAATTGTGACCTATAGCGTTCTCGAGGAGCTTTGTGAGGGAGCTCCAGAAGCAGGCGTGAAAATGAGGGATGGACGAGAATACCTGAGAGAGGTTGTTGACCTGCCACCATGGAAGGATGACATAGTCGCATTCAGAATCCTGGAAGAGGAGGAAATCCCCGAGGGGTATGTCTTCGGTTGGGAGTTCAGAGCACCGGTTATTGAGATGCCATTGTATATGGCATGGCTGAATGCTAGGTTCGAAGAGTATGGGGGCACATTCAAGCAAGGATTTGTCAAAAACCTACAAGATCTGGAGGGGGATGTCGTTGTGAACTGCGTTGGACTGGGTGCAAGAGAGCTATGCGATGACATGGAAATCAAACCAGCAAGAGGTCAAATCATTTTCATCGACCAGGACCCGGGGATAGGTCATTTTGATCAGCAACCAGAGACTCTGACATACACCATTCCCAGGAGTGACGTAACCGTCCTTGGAGGTACTGCGCAAGTAGATGATTGGGATCTAGAAATTAGAGATGAGGACAATGATTTGATTCTGAGCAAGGTAGAGGCGATTTGGCCCGAATTGGATAGGAGTAAGATCATCGGAGGGACTGTCGGCCTGAGACCTTCAAGGACTGAAGTTAGATTGGAAGAAGAGAATATTGACGGTGTCCGAGTCATCCACAACTACGGCCACGGGGGTGCTGGAGTCACTTTGTCATGGGGATGCGCTGACGAGGTAGTTTCAATGGCTGAGAGCAGAAAGGAATCGTGATGGAGACAATCTCGGAAGCTAGGCTATAGGTTGGGCTGGCCCTCAAGCAGACGGCGGGCAACGTCACCCCTCATCTGCTCTCCGAAGATTACGTGATCTCTGGGGTTGGGGGGGCTTCCTCCTGCTCCTCAATTTGTGCTGTTTCAGACTCCTCGGTGCGCCCCCTGAGGCTCTGAAGACCCTCTCCTTCGGGCTTGGGAATGTTGTAGGCGGCTTTGGTTGTGGATATCACTACGGCTCCAATCTTGTATGGATCGCCGTTCGAAGATGGCCTTCTGTCTTCCAGCCTTCCGCACCATCCATCTTCGACAGTTCCAATTGGAATCCTGATAGAGGCGCCTCTATCTGAAACGCCATAAGAGAACTCGTGGATTGACTGCGTCTCATGCAGACCGGTTAGCCTCTGTTCGTTGTGAGCTCCATAGACGTCCATGTGTTTCTTGATGTTCTTGCCGAATTCATCGCAGACCTTGTTGAATGTCGCCTCGTCGCCACAAGTCCTCAGAGTGGTGTCGGAGAAGTTGACGTGCATCCCTGAGCCGTTCCAATCTGATGCCCCCAGTGGCTTAGGATGCAACTCTATGGCGAGTCCGTACTTCTCGGCATTCCTCTCTGCCAGGTATCTAGCGACCCAAACCTCGTCCCCAGCATTCTTTGCCCCCTTGGCGAAAATCTGGAACTCCCATTGCCCGACGGCCACTTCCGCATTGATTCCCTCGACATTGATTCCTGCTTCGAGGCACATGTCCAGGTGAGTCTCGATGACTTCTCTTCCGTATGCGTTCTCTGCCCCCACAGAGCAGTAGAACTGTCCTTGGCCGGTTGCATCATTAGGGAATCCCAGTGGGAGATTCGTTTCGGGATCCCAAAGGAAGTACTCCTGTTCGTAACCGAACCAGAAGTCATCGTCGTCCTCGTCGATTGTAGCACGGGCATTGGTAGGATGGGGCGTACCATCGGCGTTGTATACCTCACACATTACAAGATGACCTTCCAGTCTGTCGGGGTCAGGGTAAATTGCAACAGGTTTGAGTAGACAATCCGAAGACCCCCCTTCTGCCTGCAGAGTCGAGCTGCCATCGAATGACCACATCTTGCAATCATCTAGCTTTCCAGAGAAATCTGTCTCGATCATTGTTTTGCTTCTGAGGCTCTGTGTTGGTTCAAATCCATCCAGCCATATGTACTCTAATTTCGACTTAGTTGCCATATCCCTTTGCCGGATAAAGGTAGTTTATAGTCTGAACGTTTGAACATTAATATCTCAATATTCTGATTGAATTCATTATAATATTAATATTTATTATACAATTGTTTTATTATTCTGTAGATTAGTTGTCATTTGAGTAATAATTATTGTACTGAGTTGAAAAATCCGCTCAATTGAACACTTGCGCAAGGGACATTTCCCTCTCGTCCTAGGTGTGTGACATTGAATAGGATGAGTCGCGAGGTGTTTCTATGGGGATGTCGGATGCATGGGCAATCCCTGATTTCAGGAAACTGGTCATCGGCAATGGCGTCAACCAACTTGGAAGCTCGATTTTCATCATCGGCATGGGGTGGACGGTGGCACAGATCGGTGGGCCAAAGGCATACGGGATGATATTCACTGCATATTTTCTCGGCCACCTCCCCCTGCTCCTATTTGGTGGGATGGTCGTTGATCGGATGCCGAGAAGAACGGTGGCTCTTGTGGCGGATATTGCTCAGGCCATTATGGTAGCCTTGGCGGTAATCGTGCTGGCAGCAGGATTTAAAGAAATCAATACTCTACTAGTTGTTCTTTTCTTCACCGGGGCTGCGACGGCATTCTCCATTCCGGCGATAGGGGCTCTGATCCCAGACCTGGTTGAAGATGAGTTACTGCCGCAAGCCAATGCAATCAGAGGTGTGGCTATGACTGGTGCGTGGATGCTTGGGCCACTGATTGGTGGTTTCTCGGTTGCATCCTGGGGTATTGAGGTGTGTCTTATCCTGGATGTATTGACTTTCGTATTCAGCGGATTAGTACTTTGGACGATCCCTGAGATACCGGTTGACAGGGAAGAGAGTGGCAATCTCCGAGAAGAAGTCACCGAGGCATGGGCCTTCGTGAAGACCCAGCCGTGGCTACTTGCCGGGATTGGGATGTTCATGATTTGGCACATTGGCGACTCTGCGATCGAGATTGGAATTCCGTTCATCATCGAGAACAATGGGCTGGGTGCTAGGGAGTTCGGGATCTTCGGGGCGATTGGGGCTGGTGGGGCGATGATCGGCTCCGTAATTGGAGGTATTAGGCCAGTCTCTAAAGAGGTCCGAGGTCTTGTTTTCTATATCCTCATCGGAGGGATAGCCTGGTGCATGCTGATGTGGGCGATGCCGATTCCCTTCCTCCTGATTCTAGTTTTCGTCTTCATAGAGGGAGTCCTCGGAGGGACCTTGGGGGTGATTTGGCGGACGACGATGTCGGATAGCGTCGACCAGCACCTAAGGGGGCGTGTGAACTCGCTGGATGCCATTGGTTCCCTGATATTCATACCGTTTGCACCACTAATGGGTGGTTGGATGATCGAGGAAACCAATGTCCTCACCACATTTTCCGTCGCGGTGTCTTTCATGGTTCTCACGACCATGTCTGGACTGGTCGTCCCCTCTTTCAGGAGATTCGAGAGGGTGGATTCGGAGCTCTTCCCTATCGGGGTCGATCAAAGTCAATCTGACTAATATCGATAGAGAACCAATTTGCATATAGGCGCCGCTGGAATCTGATTACTGCTACAAGAACGAGGAAGAAGATGAGCCAGGAGAATGTGGTCTTGCCCATCCTAACTGGGATCTCCGAGAGGAATAATCCATCGAAAAGGATGCATACGGAGATGTAGACGACCCTTCCCAGAGTGGTTAGGAATCCCTCTTCCTCCTGCGCAAACACCCTCTTCAGACGGTTCTCACGCCAATCGTCTGATGCCCTCTTTAGTCTCCAGAAGGAAGACTCTGCCTCCTTCTTACTGTCGAAGAAGAGTGGTTTTTCTCGGTCATCGGGGCTTTCGATACTCTCTGGCATTCAGTCCCCTCTTTCCCAAGGTGGTGGTTTTCGATTATTCTCTGAGCTTACTCTAATTTGTGTGGGTTCTGGAGGAACTTCGGTGCAACAGGGGCATGGTTGGACCCAGTGCCCTGGTGAAATCTCTCGAAGAGACAGGTCCATGGTGATGCTCTCCTCCCAGTTCGGGTGTTGCAAGCGATGCCCGAAGGCGCAACCGGGAGGTGGATCGATGGGGGACGGAACGTCTCCCTCCACAGGAGCCCTGTCTCTCCTATTTCTCGGATCAGGATTAGGTATTGCAGAGATCAGGATCTTGGTATAAGCATGC
>TARA_B110000263_G_scaffold60659_1_pt1 | contig 12033 bp, 15 predicted proteins | sample TARA_B110000263 | Tara Oceans TARA_B110000263 (sample SAMEA4397730) | marine metagenome | biome: Polar Biome; feature: [MES] marine water layer (ENVO:01000295) within the mesopelagic zone...; material: water (ENVO:00002006), including particulate matter (ENVO:01000060) such as......
GGCTAGGCCGGGGGCATCGGGAACTGGACTGTTCATCAAGACCCATTGCTGATCTATGTCCGCTCTCGTTAGAGGGGTCACTAGAACGGCGACGGCCCCCGCAGAGTAGGCTGCGTCGTTTGCCTTGTTCAATCGGGATTTGCTAACTACGAAGACTATACGAGCGTCTGAGTCACTCTCACGGATCTCGAGAGCTGCGACGTGCCCGTCCATCGTCGGTAGGTTGAGGCCCATGAAAACCATGTCTGGTTTTATCCTGACGTATTCGTCGACTGCTTTGTCTCCATCGTCGCAAATCTGGGAATTCCATCCCTTCTGACTCATTATCGACTTCAGCCTACTTGCAGTGATTTGATTCTCATGGACGATGAGGGCAGTCGGCTTGGATTCAGACGTCATCTAGTGCTGCCACAGAGGATGAGACTCAAGAAGGAGGTGGTTGTTGGCTTACGAAAGTATCTGGTCTACAAACCAGTTTGGATCGAACAGCTCCATGTCATCGTAGCCCTGGCCTGTTCCTGCTAAAATGATTGGTCGGCCAGTGGCATGTGATATCGATAGCGCTGCTCCTCCTCTTGCATCTGTGTCGAGCTTGCAAAGAGCCGCTCCATCGAATGCCAGTCTTCGCTGAAACTCCATTGCTTGGGTGACTGCGTCGTTCCCAGCAAGTGCGTCTGCAACGAAAATCACGAGATGGGGTTTGGTGACTCTATGCACCTTCTGCAGTTCCTCCATCAGGTTTGATTTGTTCTGCATTCTACCTGATGTATCGATGATAACGACATCGTCACCCTTGGCCCTGGCGCTTTCGATTGCATCCCTAGCAACTGCTGCGGAATCCCCCCCACGCTGGCTCTTGATGCATCTGATTCCCAATCTATCGGCGTGGGTTGCCAGCTGATCTATCGCTCCTGCCCTGAAGGTGTCTGCAGCGGCTAGCACCACACCGAATCCTTGGTCGTCTAACCTCTTGGCGATCTTTGCGGAAGTGGTTGTCTTGCCTGTTCCATTGACGCCAACCATCATGATGACGACGGGTTTTCCCTCTGCTACGAAATCTCTGATTGTCCTGTCGAAATCCCAGTAGCCGGCTCTGAGGAGGGACAAAAGGGCCCCCCTTAGGGCTCTTTCCACCACTTCGCTAAGTGGTGCCTTCCGGCTGACTCTGGAGCCGATTAGGTGTGAACGTAGGCTGATTATCAGTTCCGAGGCGGCATCGTGTCCCATATCAGACGATAGGAGCTCGTCCTCCAACTCCTCGAGAATTCGATCCAATACGGGACCTCCGCTAATCACCATCCCCCCTATGCTAGTGTGGTATTCGGATAGATCGATTTCGAATCTCAAATCCGACTCCGCCAGCCTTCTTCCCGTGGTCGAGTCCATGGGGTCTCTTTTCGGCGGCGTATCGGTAGGTTTCTGAGATTCCTTAGTAGCTTGATCACGAGCGGTTCGCTTCCTCTCCTTGGGGTTGGTCGGGCCAGAGAATGGGTCTGATATTTCATCGTCGAAATCATCCCATTCGCTTGCGCTTTCTGACGGCTCCTCGAGTTGATTCACTGTTTGGTTCAATCTTCTGAGGACTGCCTCTCTAACGGCAATTGCTTGATTGGCCTCCTCGGAACCCTCTTCCGCCATTATGCTCGAATCATCATCGGCCTGGTTGACCTTCTTGCGAAAGCGATCGAAGAGCCCCATAGAAAGTCCTCAATCATCCAGAGTGAGTTCTGTGCCTCTCTTTCTCCTTGGTCTGCGCTTTGGTTGGTTTGCCTGGCTCTGCTTGACCTCCTGCGGGGTTTCGTCCTCAGGGGCTTGGACACCATTGGCTATCTCATTGAACCTGTTTGCAAGTGCAACCACATGGTTTTCAAGTTCTTCGTGTTCCTTCTTGACTGATGCGATTATTCCATTCAGCTCCTCATTCCTCTTTCTGAGTATCTCAATTGCCTCCGGTCTCGTCTTCTCGGCTTGGACTCTGCTTCCAATATCTACCACTGCTCCTGCTTCTGCAGGGATGTTTGCGACTATTTGGACACCAGCGCCGAGAGGCACCATCGCACCCTTGGCTCCATCTTCGGAGATGGATCCGAGTGCTTCCATCGCATGCTCCTGTTCGATTTTGATTCCCTCGAGGTTTCGAATCTGCTGTTCGAGAGCCTGGAGCCTCTCTCTGTTGGCCTCGACTAGTTTGGCCAAACGCTGAAGTTCTTCCCTGTCAGGCTCAGTCATACGCCACGGGATGCAAGGGGTGCAATGAAGGCGTCGCTGACGCTGTTATCTCTAGTTCTTGTTACTTGGGAACACCATGACCGTTCCGATGAGCCCGGTTAGTACGAATAATCCCAATGAAGTCATGAACAAGGTAGCCTTCCTAGACCGGTCCTCGTCCAATTCGCTACAAAAACCCCAATCGGGTGTGCTGACATTGCCGATTAATGCGCGATACTGGAGGTCGCACTCCCTCTCATATTCGCTCTCAACGTCATCGTGATCCTGCATCAAACCCAAGGATAATGGTAGGAGCAAAATAGAACAGGAGACTAGTGCAAATCCCTTGACCGTGTCTGAGAGCAAACTACTCTCCGTCCCAGATGCCTTCTGCTATCATGAACTCCATGACTCGTTCTGTGACGTTTGCCCTGTTGCCGCCTCGGACTCCTGTGGCAGATACTGCGAAAACCTCTGCAGGGATATCCTGGGCCTCCCTTACCTCATAACCAACCTTGCGTCCATAAGACACGGCCTCGATATCTGGCATTATCCACGCTTCGACGTTCTCGTCCGCGTACCTGTGCTCGATCATGCGCTTGCGGAGATGGGCAGGGTATGGGTCCGATTCGGTGACCGGGGTGTCTCGAATGCCGACGATGACTCTCTTTCCCTTGTCAAGCTCTTGCTGAATTAGCCACTCGTGGCCCACGTGCAGTGGCTGCCACCGGCCAGGAAGCAAAACAGCCTTGGACTTCTCGAAGAGGTGCGAGAGTTGGTCGACCATGTCGTCTACTGTGTGGCCCGGAGCGCCGCTTGAATCTAGAGTGATGTGTGCACACTTTGTCTCGTCGAATGGGTCTGAAATTCCAGTGAAATTGGAAATCTCTCCTGTTCGTGCCTTAGCATATAGGCCCTTGATATCCCTGTCCTCGCATACTTCGAGCGAAGTTGATACATGCACCATAGTGGAACTCTGAGGGAGGATTTCCAGTATCCTCTCACGCACATCCTCGTATGGAGTGATGAACGAGCATATCACTGAGGTATGCTTGGCCATTAGCGTAGCCATCTTTGCAATTCCTAGGAGGTGCTTCTCCCTTCCTTCCCTCGAGAAGTCGTTGTTGGAGAAGAAATCGCGAATTGTGTCCCCGTCTAGGAGCTCTGCGCCGAATCTCTTTGCAGCGGCTTCTGCAATCGTCGTTTTTCCTGCTCCAGAGAGACCAATCAGCCAAACTACCTTGTTACCCATGATCACACCTGAACGGCTCGCCGACCCGAGGTGCTCATTTAATCCTGATTCTGGGACCAAATCTCATTCCACTCGGCACTGCAGGTAACCAAGAAGTATGGATTTAGCACATCTTCAACTAAGTCGTAGTCCAATGTTTGGCAGTCAGGACCCATAACGAAACCCCCTGCGGTCTCGACCACTGCGTGGGCTGCTGCTATGTCCCAGCAGGAAGTAGGGCCGAATCTCGGATACAGATCAGCGGATCCGTCTGCAACAATGCATGCCTTGAGGGAAGATCCCATTCTCACTAGGTCGTATCTGCCAATTTGTTCTGCAAATCTTTCGTCTCTTTCCGCGCGGTGACTGCCGCTTGCGACGAGTCGCACCGGTGTGGAAGTATTGGCATTCACAGAGATGGCTTCTGATGCTGCATCGATGGTTTTCGTGGCAGGGATTGCCTCGCCGCCGAACCAAGTGGTTCGAGTCACTGGGGCATGTACAACCCCAAAAATGGGATTCCATCTGTCTCCCTTCCTCTTCATGAGTGCGATGTTCACCGTGAACATCCCGTTCCTCTTGATGAACTCCTTTGTACCGTCGAGTGGGTCGACCAACCATGAGAGGTCGCTATCTAGGGGGTTGCCAACCCTGCCCTCCTCGGAAACGATCGGCACGGCGGGATCTACCGAAGCAAGGCCTTGGATGATGACATCGTGTGCGGCTAGATCGGCTTTGGTCAGAGGGGAATCGTCATTCTTTGTCTCCACCTCGATGTTCCCGGGGGAGTTGTAGACTTCCATTATCGCTTGTCCGGCATCAATGGCAATGTTGACTATCTCGTAGGGGTCGAACGACATCTGAAACCTCTAGAAGTCCTCGAGCTTGTCAGCTGCTTCTTCCAGGTTCTTTCTGGCTTCCTCGTCTAGGTAGAAGAGGAAGGGGTCCTCATCGCCCATAATTTCCTTCCACGAAGACATGGCTCTGGCCCAAATCTCCTCCTTGGAGTTCCACACCAACATTCTATCCACGAACTTGCAGTACCTCTGTATTTCCTCGTCCTCAGGGGCTACTCGTCTCAGAATCGCGTTGGTTTGTGCGATCACGATCCCCCAAGTCGGGTTCAGCTTGTATGTGGTGAATGGGTTCCTCTCCTGGTTGACTGTGATGTGGTCCCTCCACAGGCCGAAGGTCACGTCGTAGAAGAAACCGGCCAGAAGAACGATGGTAAGGACCGAGGTTGCGATTCCAATGAGTCCAACATACGTCATCGGGATGAGCAGGAGCGTCTCGTTTGAGTCAAATCTCCACGATACGTAGGGCCATACCAGAAGGGTGATGGTGGCCGTCCAGAAGCCTAGGCCAATTATTGCCTGACTCTGCTGAATGCGCCAATATTGCCTCATCAACCACTTCTTCATGTGAATGTCCTCCGGACGCGTCACCTTTCAGAATTGCCCAGTATCGTGGGAGGTTTTGCGTGGTCTGGGTCACTCTTCCTCTGTTTTGGAAGCCGGCGCTGACTTTTCCATTGGCCCGAAGTGGGCTACAACTGTGGGTGCGGTCGAATCTGCAGGATCGATCTCTGTGATATTGTCTACCAGGATGAATCGCCTAGTGACCCTGTGTTTGCTGCCGAAGGTTGAGAGGATCTTCTCCATGGCGTCGTCTTCATCGGTCGCTACAATATCTACTGAGAATGGTTGGTCCCTCCTCTTACCTGCCCTGTATGATCCGTGCACTCTGAATGCCTTCATGGCGCGGCCGAGATAGGGTCCTGATTTAACCGAAGCGGGTGACTAGTTCCTCAAGGTTCAAGTGAGCGCCGGTTTGGTTCATTCCGAGTTCGTATGACAGTGAACACCCCAACGGAGGACGAGAGGGGGGGTCTTCGAGAGCGTTTGGCGGACATTCCTCGTACTAGGCTGGTGGATGAAGTGGTCTCCAGGTGGGATGACATGATCAGGTTGGAGGGAGAGATTGCCAATCTCAGACGGAGAGTGAGGGAGTCGGAGTTGGTCTCCCGGAGCGGAGTCTTCGATGGGGCTGTGTTAGGCGACCTGGAGGAGAAGCTCCGCGTTGCTGACTCGAGGGTCAGGCAGCTAGAGGGGCTGGTGCAGAACGAGAAGGCACGTAGAGAAGGCGCTGAGGCTGATTCTAGCAGACTAGCTGAGCTGCAAGAAGAGAATGTGAGACTCCTCAGGAACGAGGAAGAGCTCTTACTACTGGTCCTAGATATGGAAGTCCAGATAGATCGGCTCGCGTCAGACTCGTGACCCCGTTGGTGTCATCCTTCCGAGTCATCCTTTTTTCGGCCGGCAAACGAGCCAACTGCACCGAAAAGGTTCGTAATCATCTCCTTCGCGACATGCACGCCACCCGAAATAACCGGGAGGATGGGGTTTGAATCGTCTGGGAGATTTGCTTTCTCCCTAATATCGGGGATGAATGGCTCAATTTCCCTGTTGTCGAACCATAGAGAGCCACACTTCAGACAACCATCCACTTCTATTGTAGATCCTTGGTTGGTCGTGACCGGGCCCTTCACCATCTCTCCTTGGCATGCGGGGCAGTGATATCCCGCCGGTTGTCCGTCGAAAACCGCTTTCCGCAGATTCCTGAGGTTGGTCTGCCTCGTGTTTGAATTCAGCCACCGATCGCTAGCTAGGATCCCTCTGCAGGATCCACAATAGTGCATGTGTCCCTCCACGGCGTCCCCCTGATTGTCCATCTCGGAGTTGCAGCAGGGGCATATGGCCTCAGTCACAATAGCCCCTCCATGGTTTGGGGTATGAGGGTGCCTGCGGCTTGCTCGTCAGGCGATGCCCCTAATCAGGTCTGTCAGAACTGCCTGAAGCTTACTGGCGTCATCGTACTCCTCTGTGATGTTGCCTGTGATGATCCAATCGGCTCCGGCCTCTGATGCGGCCCTTGCAGCATGTGAGTCCCTGATACCCCCTCCAACTATTATCGGGAGGTCGCATGACTCTCGGGCGATCTTGATCAAATCTGGGTTAACCGGATATTCCGCGCCGCTTCCCGCCTCGAGGTAGAAGAGCTTGAAACCAAGGAACTGCGCTGCCATGGCATATGCTGCCACCCTCTCTGTTTGTAGGGGGCCAATGAGATCTGCCTTGCCAACCTGGCCGGCCTTGCCCCCAGGCTCGCAAATCAGATACCCCATTGGAACTGGTTCGATGCCTGCCTTCTTGACGAAAGGGGCTCCTTTCACCTGCTCCTCAATGAGAAAACGTTGGTCCATCGAGTTCATGAGCATCATGAATGTGACTCCGTCCGCTGCAGGGGACAATGCCGCTGCACCTTGAGGGAAGAGGACAACAGGGATTTCCCCCGAGCCGCCATCGGCGTCTGAGTCCTGACTTGCTGCCCAAGACACAAGTTCCAGAGCCTCCTTGATTGCGACAATGGTGGCATGTACGTTCTCTGTGTCGGTGTCAGAAGACCCTCCCACTAGTATCATGCTGGAGCCTGCATGAGTCGCGGCCAAGGCGCGGTTAGCTGCGACCTCAGGAGTCTGATCGGCTGGGTCTATGAGGATCGCGTGCCTAGTGCCGGGTGTCCTGTCGCACATGTATTCACTGACTATGCCCATTTTACTCGCCTACTGTTCAACGGGGTGTATTATTGTATCAACAATCGTCTGCGCTAGTTGCATTCCTGAATCTATTTCTCTGGAAATGAAGGATGCTGGGTCCTCCCCTAGCCATGTCATCTTCTGTATGATGGTTTTGTTACGTTTGGGGGCGCCCTTGGCCCAGACCTCTGTTGTTCCGTCGGATCTGTTTCCTGACAGTTTGGAATCGGGGGCGTCCTCGGTTCGGCAGACGAGTCCATGCCATTGTACCTGTTCTTGACCGGTGGGCCGGAGATCCAACAGGTAGTCAAACGGTATCATGCTGCTTCCCATTGGTCCTGCCCCCACAAAATGTACCTCGGTTTCCGAAGTTGTTGTGACTCGAGTTCTAAGGTGGAATGTGCAACCTCTTTTCGAAAGTTGTATTCCTAGTGCTTTGAGGAACCATGAGCCTCGCACGGCTGTAGATTCTTCGTTTGGGGTCTGGGAAGCCATTTCTGAAATCCAGTGCCGGGAGCATGGGGGCCATGAAGAGGTTAGGCCTGGTACCTCCCCGATCAGACCAATCTCAGCTCTCTCTGTGATGATGTGGATATCTGCATCTGATGTTTTATCGAGCATGTGGTGAGCAGCGCTAAGAGCGATAAGAGAGTCCCCTAAAATAGTAATTCGGGTCATGCAAGCACACCATGGGCAGGAGTTGCTTTCTCACCGGAAAGGGAAAGTGCGTGTACCGGGCAAGCTGGGATGCAGTGTTCGCAGTGAGTACAACTTGGCTCGTCTACAATGACTAGGAGGTCTTCGAGGGAAAGGGCGTCTACTGGGCATAGGCCGACGCATGCTGCACAACCGAAGCAACGGTCTTCATCGACGATAAAAACTGTGTTAATCTGTCTGGCCACGTTGCTGGGCATAGAGAGTCCCATCTCAAACTTACCCCCCCAACCCCTATGTTTCCACTATAGGGAAAGTTTTCCAGTAAAAATAAAGGATTATTATCTTATTTTATTACGGTAAAGACAGCCATTTGAAGGTCTTCAGTTTGCATTCTATAATAATTACACAATATCCTGAATGTAATTGTTACATCTCCCATTTGAGATCTCATTGTTTTCACTGGAAATAGGGGGGTTGGGGGGGGTGCCATTCATATCCCCCCTTCCCCTGAACAAATTTCGTGGTGCTCTACACAGCGGGATCATCATCATCATATCCGGAAACCCCTCCCAACGAAGGAATAAGGCTACATTTCCTAGGAGGCGCAAGAGAAGTAGGGAACGTAGGCTGCATCATAGAAGACAGTGCTGGTACCAGACTTCTCATCGACTACGGTCTAGCTCCAACAAAACCCCCAAAATATCCCTCCGAAGCCCCGCCAGTGAAACATGCCATAATGACCCATGCCCACATAGATCACATTGGGATGGCTCCATGGCTTACATCCTATGGGACAATGCTCCATGGCACTGACCTCACTGCAGCCGTTTCGGAAATAATGTGGGCTGACACCTACAAAGTCTCCAACATCGAAGGATATCCACTTGCCTGGGATAAGAGAGATATGGAGGTCGCACTCGATTCATGGATCCCTCACCAGTTCGACACGTGGTTCGATGTGGGCGAATGGAAATGCAGACTCCACCCTGCTGGCCACATTCCCGGCGCTGCCATGATTGAGATTCAGACACCAGACGCAACAATCCTATGGACGGGAGACATTGATACAAGGAACAGTCCAAATGCACCAAAGGCAACCCCAGTGGATTGTGATATACTCTGTCTCGAAGGAACATACGGGGGGAGGACCCATCCGGACAGGGCAGAGGAAGAGGCGAGATTCGTATCGAGAGTTCTAGAAGTCGTATCTAGAGGTGGTGTTGCTTTGATTCCCGCCTTTGCCTCGGGAAGGGGCCAGGATATCCTCCGAATCCTCCACAAAGAAGTACCGAGTCTGGATGTACACTATGACGGCATGGGGACGAGGATTACTAAGGAATGGCTAGGATGCCCTGAGTTCATTCAGGATTCCCGAGCCATGGAGGCAGCTTTCCGTTGGTCAAAGAGAGTAACTGGCAAGTCCGATAGGAAGAAGGCTCTGGGAGCCGATGTGATTGTCACGACAAGTGGAATGCTGGATGGCGGGCCCGCTTTGTGGTACCTGAACAGGCTGAGGCACGATGGTTCCAATGCTATCCTGCTGACTGGTTACCAGGCAGAGGGATCCGGAGGAAGAAGGCTGGTAGAACACGGTTCCCTGCCCATTTTCGGCAAGCAGACCAGAATCCCCCTAGAGATAGACAAGTTCGATCTCTCCAACCACGCCGATCATCCCTCCCTCTGTAAATTCGCCAGCGACTGCAACCCTTCTCATGTGGTAATATTCCATGCTGACGAATCAGCAGCCAAAGCTCTGGCCGAAGATATTGGAAAGGAAACAAAGGTCCATATTCCATCGAATAACGACACTCTGGAGATTTCCTAAATCTTATCGCAACTCCCGAAATTGAATATTTTCGCGCATTATACATAAGCCGCGGTGTCAGTCGACCAACTAGGTGAGTAATTACTCACCACTGCAATAGAAAAAAAGGTGTAAAAATGGAAGTAAAACAATTGGATGACTACTTTGGATATACAGAGAAGGGAAGCTCCTTCGATGCTGAAGTCAGGGCGGGCGTAACGACGTTCCTGACCATGGCGTACATCCTGCTGGTAAACCCCGCTATGCTAACTCTAGCCATTGGGGATGGAACCGAAGCAGGAAACGCCCAGGCATTCTCGGACATTCTCTTCGCCACAGCGGTCGCAGCCTTCGTGGGCTGCGTCGTTATGGGATTGTGGGCGAACCTACCGTTCGCCTTGGCCCCGGGCATGGGCCTCAATGCATATTTCACGTTCACTGTGGTGAACTTTGGAATGGGTATTGCATGGGAACTGGCCCTGTTCGCGGTTTTCGTCGAGGGGCTCCTGTTCCTCGTCATGTCGATGCCGCAGATTCCGGTCATAGGAGGATGGAGATCTCAAATGATTAATTCCATCCCAACTGACCTGAAGGTCGCTACGGGAGCAGGAATAGGGATGTTCCTCTCTTTCATCGGCCTACGTGAGATGGGATGGATACGAGACGATGGTGCTACCCTCGTCAACATTGAAGACACTGAGAGATGGGGGAGCACGTCCTACGGAATCCCCGACGGCCACTGCTTCGAATACGACTACGTAGCCGACGCATGTGCGGACGCACAAGACGGATACTTTGAGCTTGGTAACTACGGTCTTCACCAAGAAGGCGCAATAATCGGTATGATTGCCCTTCTCGCCATCACTGTGATGATGGCACGCGGCATCAAAGGGGCCATGATTTACGGCATCCTTGCAGCCGCAGTATACGGCTGGATCGTTGATGCCTCCGACCCATACAACTTCTACTTCGAAGGCGCCCCGGGTTGGGGCGCATCAACAGCCACGGCACCTGAGTTGAAATCAATAATTGGTTTGCCCGAGATGCCAGTTGAGACGTTAGGGGCAGCATTTGGTTCGGCAGGTATGGGCGCCGTTGGTGACAACATGTCCGATTTCCTGTTAGTGATGATTGCCTTCCTTTTCGTTGATATATTTGACACATCAGGAACACTATATTCTGTAGGAAGACAAGCAGGATACGTGGATGAGAACGATGTCCTTCATAATTCAGATGAAGCATTTGCTTCTGATGCAGCAGCCACAATTGTTGGTGCAGTATTGGGTACTAGTACAACAACCACATACATAGAATCCGCAGCTGGTGTTGAAGACGGTGGTAAGACAGGACTTGTAGCAGTAACTGTTGGTGTTTTGATGCTTTCAGGTTTGTTTTTCACAGACCTTTTCGCAGCTATCCCTCAATATGCAATGGCTTCAGCCTTAGTAATAATTGGCGCTATGATGATGCGCCAGGCTGCCGATATTGACTGGACCAACACCGAAATGGCCCTACCGGCATTCCTGACTATCGCACTGATGCCCCTTACCTACTCCATCGCCGATGGAATAGCATGGGGAATAATCACCTATTGCGTCATCAAGGTAGGGATGCAGAAGTGGGATGAATTGAATCCAGTAATGTGGACCCTATTCGTCCTGATGACCTGCTTCTACATCGGTCCAGGCGATGGTTCGACCTTTGAGTGGATCTTCTCTGATCTACTGAAACTCTGAGGAAAACGTAACGGGTCAGGGAGGGGGTAACCCCTCCCTCCCCCAACGGAGAGCTCCTGCTATGGAAGACGAACTTCTGAACCGAATTCGCAGTTTGGTACGAACGGTACAAGACTTCCCAATAGCGGGCATAATGTTCCGGGACATCACACCGGTCCTCGGCGCACCAGGCTTGGTTTCTTCCATCACTGATCGGTTCGTCAGGGACCTCCAACAATTCGAATGGGAGCCGGACGTCATTGTCGGCCCCGAAGCCAGGGGTTTCATCTTCGGCCCGCTATTGGCTGATAGGCTTGGATGCGGTTTTGTCCCAGTCAGGAAGCCGGGCAAGCTACCAGCACCCTCACGGAGTGTCGAATACTCACTCGAGTACGGCTCGAATGCCCTTGAGATGCACGAAGACGCTATCGAGCCCGGCCAGAAAGCAATCATTATCGACGATCTGCTAGCAACTGGGGGAACAATCTCAGCATGTGCAAGGCTCTGTGAAGAATCAGGCGCAACCGTTCTAGGGGCCCTATTTCTGATTGAATTGGATGGACTTGGTGCCAGGGAGGCGATAGCCCCAGTGCAAGCACACTCTCTGGTGACCTACCCCGCCTGAGATGAACCACTCCCCGATTCTTTCAAAGGGAACCCGCCTCTCCTACGCTCGATATCATGGCTGACGAGGGTAGCAAACCATCCCCGCAACCACCCCCTCCAGCACCAGTAGCGACTCCTCCACCCCCTCCAGCGCCAGCTCCTCCAACTCAACCGCCACCAAACAGACCTCCAAAGGCTGCTCCTCCGAAGGGCAAGC